>Ga0255338_1000174_pt1 | contig 261469 bp, 245 predicted proteins | sample MeOH1_35cm_T4_19_FD_203715 | JGI IMG/M metagenome (GOLD analysis project Ga0255338, IMG submission 203715) | Sandy soil microbial communities from University of British Columbia, Vancouver, Canada - MeOH1_35cm_T4_195 | ecosystem: Engineered > Artificial ecosystem > Sand microcosm >... | reverse complement strand
GTCCTGGGCGCCGGCCTGGTCAAGCTGACTGGCACGGCGCTGACCACCGACGGTGACGGCGACACGGCCACCGACAGCGAGGTGGTGGACCTGGGCGGCAACGTGCGCTTTGCCGACGACGGCCCGACACTCTCGGGTGTCGACAGCAGCACCAACTCGCTTGTGTTCGCGCTCGGGACGACGCAGACCGACCCATTCACCTTCGCTCCGGGCGCGGACGGCCCTGCTTCTCCGGGCGTGGTGCTGACCGACTTCACCGACCCCGACAATGCCGCGGACCTGGCGGCCTCCGGGCTGGGCGCGCTCGAAACGTTGATGGGCGTCAACATCACCGCATCGCTGGTCGCTAACACCGTAACCTACTACACGCCTGATGGACCGGACGCCGGCACCGCGCTGGACCCGCTGTTCTCGTTGACCGTGACGGACAGCAGCTGGACGTTCAACATCCTGCAGGCATTGCCCCTGGTCTTCAGCAAGTTCGACTTCGGCGCCATCGCCGCGGGCGGGCCAGTGGAGACTGCCGCGCTCAAGGCGGGGAGTGGCAACGTCTATGGCGTGTTCAACGGCTTCCTGTTTGGGGACATCAATGCGGCGGACGGCACAGAGTCGCGCGGGATCTACCCGCCGAACCCGCTTGACCTTCCCAATGGAACTGCGGACGACATCAACCCCAACAATATCGGCTTCGGCATCAGAGGCGATTCAGCCTCGAACATGAACAACAACGAGGGCTTCTCGGTCTCCTTCCACCAGGGATCGGCGGCCGGCGCCTTGACGGCGGTGAATGGCATGCGTATCGCCCTGGATCAACAGGGCAACACCGACGACGTCGTCCTGACGTTCGATCTGGTCAAGGGCGTGCAGGAAAGCGGCGACGATCCCGACATCGTGGCTATCGAGCAAGGAGCGAGCATCAACCTCATCGATAGCAAGGCGTTGGGCGGTACGGACAATGGGGAGTTCTGGGCCCGCCTGGGGCTGCCGACCGGCAACAACGACATCTTCTTCACGATCCTCAGCAACGCCTTCAAGGACGCCTACACGCCCGTGGCCAACGAGGTGGTCTTCTACACGGTGGGCGACTACGATACGGCCTACTTCCGCATGGCCTATCCGGAGAACGGTTCGTTCACTGATTATCCTTCTGTGGTGAACGACTCGTTGCGCATCAACGATGTTTCGCTGATCGAAACACTGCCGGTTCCCGACCTCACACTCGACTTCAGTGTGCAAGGAACCGATGGCGACGGCGATACCACCGTGGTCGGCAACTTCAACGTATTCGTCAGCCAGGACGGATTGTCCATCTGATCCGACGTTGCAGTGGTTGACGGGCTGGCACCCGATAGGAGGCCAGCCCGTCTTTCTTCGGAGCCTCAGGGCTTGCTGATGACGATCTGGCTCACCGTGTTTTGACTGGGGTCGTAATTCAGTTGTGTCCCTGACACACCGGTCCCCGTCAGGGTGGTGCTGGGCGCTGCGTTGTACTTGAGGGCCGAACTGGTCAGCGTACAACTGCCGTCGCTGGCTGTCACGCAGGTGGTGGCCCCCCCCGGCGAGAAGCTGCCGCTGACCGTGGCGTTCGAGACGCCCGCGCCACTGTTGACGTCGCGCACGGTGACTGTGGCGGACGCCCTCCAGTTGCCGCCTGACTTGGTCGCGCTGCCGAGCATCGATTTGTAGGCGACGGTGAGGGGTGCCGGTGCGGGAGCCACGGCGCCGCCGCTGCCCGCCGCATACACCAGCAGGTTCGGCGAGGAGCCGATCGAACCTGCAAGCAGGCGATTCGCAGTGGCTGTGGAAATGATGTGTGACGCGATCGCGGCGGGCGTGGCAGTCGGATTGCCTTCCAGCGCCAGCGCGGCAACGCCGCTTACGTGGGGAGCAGCCATCGAGGTCCCGCTGAGGATCTTGCTTGCAGTGGAGCTGGCAATCCCGGCCGATGTGATGCCGCTGCCCGGCGCGAACAAGTCCACGCATGTGCCGTAATTCGAGTACGAGGCACGGGCGTCGTCTGCGTTGGTGGCAGCAACCGTGATCGCGGTCGGTTCCCGCGCCGGTGAGTAAACGCAGTTGAAGTCATTGCTGTTGCCTGCCGCGACCACTACTGTCACACCCTTGGTGACGGCTCCCGCCACGGCCGCGTCGACCGTCGCTGACGCGGTCCCGCCCAGCGAGAGGTTCGCCACCGCCGGTCGCAGGGTGCTGTTGGCTACCCAGTCGATGCCCGCGATCACTCCGCTCCAGCTCCCCGAGCCCGCACAGTCGAGCACCCGCACCGGAATGAGCGAAACGCCCTTGGCGACGCCCCAGGTCGTCCCACCCACGGTGCCGGCCACATGCGTTCCATGTCCGTTGCAGTCGTTGGTGCCGTTGGCATCCGGCACGAAGGTGACCCCCGTCAGTACCCGGCCGCTGAACTCCACGTGGTCGGCCCGGATACCCGTGTCCACGATGAAGGCGTTGACGTCGGCGCCCGTGCGGGTGAAATGGTACTGGGTATCCAGCGGCCGGTCCGCTTGGTCGATGCGGTCCAGCCCCCAAGTGACCTGGTTCTGCGGCGACGACAGCTGCTGCACCGAGACCGTCGCGTCCTGCTCGACCGACAGCACGTTGGGATTGTTGCGCAGGGCGTTGACCGCTGCGTCCGGCAAGGTGGCGGCGAACCCCTTGATGGCGGCTGTGTAGCTGTGTCGCAACTGTCCGCCGTGCTCGCGCACCAGCGCGGCCGAAGCGGCGGCGGGATTCGCGACGTTCGGTTGCAGCCGCACGATGTAGCGGCCGGGGATCGGCTGGGATTGGCGGTAGGGATAGGTAGCTCGGGCGGTGTCGACCTGCGCGAGGGCGGGAGCGGTGACGGCACCGGCCAGGGCGAGGAACGCGGCGGCGGTGCGGAAGGCGGTGGCTAACTTCATGATCCTGGGAACAACAGCCGCAAGCGAGGCCCCGTGTGGGCTGCTGAACCGTTGCGGCGCCTCCAGGCTCAGCGGTGCCGATGTTAGTAGGACGGCGCTGACGCCGATGTAGGACACTCCGCACGAAAAGTAATCAAAGGAACTCGTTTTTCACAATTGATGAGCCTTGGACCGGGGGAAGCCGTGGCGGCTGCCGCTCAAGCTCATCCACTTTGCGCCGCCTCGCAGCTCGACCATGAGACCCACGCCGCCGCCGCGCGACCGCGCCGCGGTCCAACGAAAGTTACGTTTGCTTGCCCGCGGCCGTGCCGGTGCCGCCACCGCAAGCGGCCTCGCTACACCGTCCGGTGTATTGAGCCGATCCGGTGCGTCTCCGATGATCGGCCATGAGTTCAGCAGCAATCGTCGGCGCGGCCGATGCTTTTCCCGGCGCGCCGACGGCCGGGCTCGCGGCCCTGGCGGCTTATGCGCCCGAGCGGCACGCCGTCGTGGTTGGCGGGCTGGCCGAGTTCCCGGATGCCGCCGCACGATTCCTGCTGCTGCATCCCCCGGCGCGGGCGGGAGAGGACCCGGCGGCCGACCGCTGGATCCTGACGGCGCTGGACGGGGCCGACCAGGAGGGCGCCGACAACAGCGTGATCGTGGCTGCGCAAACGACCGGGTTTGCGCCTGGCGCAAAACGGGCTCGCCTCAGCGCTCCCGGCCGGCTTCGTGGAACGCCTTCTGGATCGGTGACAGCAGATACTCGAGCACCGATCGCTCCCCCAGCTTGATCTCCGCCGTCAGCTGCATGCCGGCCGCCAGCCGGTACGGCACGCCGTTGGCGACCAGTTGCTGGGCTGCCGGCGCGAGCGCGGTACGGTAGGCCAGCGCCGCGACCACCGGCGCGGCGCCGGGCGATCCCGGATCGGGCGCCGCCGCATCGGCGGCCACCTGCTCCACCGCCGCGTCGAGCATCCCGTATTTCTGGAACTGGAAGGCCGCGAACTTGAGCCTGGCCGGCTGGCCGCCGCGCACGAATCCCACGTCCTCGTTGGACAGCCAGACCTCGGCCGTGAGGCGTTCCTCGACCGGCACCAGCGTCATCAGGATGGTGCCGGGCTGGACCACGGCGCCGGTGGTGTGGGTGGCCAAATCCTTGATGCGACCGTCCTGCGGCGCGCGCAGCTCCAGCAGGCCGTGCCGATGGTCCTGCTTGGCCAGGTCGGCGCGCAGCCGGTCGATCCGCTGCACGGCTTCGGCCCGCTCCACCTGGAGCTGGCGCTGGTACTCGCTCTTGTGCTGCGCGATCCGGCGTTCGAACAGCGCCATGTTGGCCTGCTCGCGGGCGACCACATAGGCCTGCGCCTCGTCGTCACGCTCCTTCTCGATTCGCTCGCGGGCCTTGTCGTCGGCCAGCAGGCGACCGGCGAATCCGTCCTGCACCAGTTGCCGGAAGGCCTTGTCCTGTTCGCGGTAGTGCGGCAGCGTCTCTTCCAGCTTGCTCTTGGTCGCTTGCGCGGCGGCCATCTCCTGGCGCGACCGCTCCCAGGACGCCTGCTCCTGGGCCACCGCGGCATCGAGGGCGAGTTGGTTCGCAGCCAGCTGGGCCCGGGCCTGTCCAAGCAATGCCGGCGGGTCGCCCGGCTGCGCGCGCAGGGGCAGCCCGGCCAGCTGGGCGTCGATCCGGCGCAGCGCCAGCGTCTTCTGCAGCAGTTCGGAGCGCAGCGCTTCAAGGTCGGCGGCCGACAGCGTCGGATCCATCCGCATCAGCAGCTGGCCCTGCCGCACCGACTGGCCTTCGCTGACCAGGATCTCTTTCACGATGCCGGCCTCGGCGGGCTGGACGATCTTGAGCGCCGAATGCGGCACCAGCTTCCCCGGCGCCACGGCGACCACGTCCAGGCGCGCCAGCGCCGCCCAGGCCAGCAGGCTCGCCAGCAGCGCCAGGCCGGTCCGCAGCACGGCCCGCGGCAGCGGCCGCGGTGGCCGCGCCTGCACCTGCAGGATCTCGGGGGCGAAGTCTGCGGGGTCGCTGCGCGGCGCCGCGCAGTGCCACAGCCGTGCCAGTTGCATCGGGGCAGTCCGTCAGCCCGCCAGCTGGCGCAGGCCTTCCTTCAGCCCGCCGAACACGGCCAGCGCCTGCCCGGCGTCACCGCGCGACAACGGGTCGTGGCGCCAGTGGCCGGCGCCCAGCCACCCGGCGTCGGCCGCCTCGCCGAGGTCTGCTGCGGCCTCCATGCCGTGTACGCTGCCCCCGAGATGCGCCAGCAGGCGTTCATCCATGGCGGCCCAGCGCGCCTGGAAACTGTCCGGCGCCGCTGCCGCCACGGCATCGACGCGCTGCGCGCCGGCCGGGTGGAAGGCCGGCTCGCCCAGGCTGCCACCGCCCGCCTCTGCATCCGGCACCGGCACGGGCAGTGACGTCGGGACCCAGGCGTCGACAGATGCCGCCGGCAGGTCGATCGCGGGCTCCGGGCCCGCCGTCCTTGCGGGCGCCGCCCGCAGGCGACCGAACCCATTGCCGGGTTGCGCCGGCTCGCCGGCCGGCACGGCGTCTGCAGCGTCCTGCGCGCCTTCCTGCAGGTCCGCATGGCCCTTGACTTCGATCGCGACCGGGGCTGGCCGTGCCTCTTGTGAATCGGCCACGCGTACGGCGGATGGCGAAGGCGCATCGCTCGGATGCCAGCGACCGCCGCGCGCGCCCGGGTTGCCGGGCAAGGAACCCGGGCCGTCGTTGAAACTGGTGTCGTGCCCTGGGGGCGGGCCGTCCACGCCGTTGCCCAGGCCCTCGTTGCCCCCGCTGCCAACGCCGCCGCCGCCGCCACCACCCCCACCGCCGCCGCCCGAGCTGGCGTCGAAGCTCAGACGGAACACGTCGGCCGCCCACAGGCTGCCGCTGGCATCCGTACTGCCGGCCGCCAGGTCGGTGGCCCTGACCTCGATGTCCAGGTAACCGGTCGAGGTGCGGGGCACGCGGCCGCTGAAGGTTCGTGTGGCCGCGTCGAAGGCCAGCCACGCGGGCAGGGGTGACCCGTCGGCCAGGGTGGCGCCGTAGCGGAGCGTGTCACCGGCATCGACGTCCACGAAGCTGCCGGCCGGCACCTGCCAGGAATAGGACGTATTGCCTGACGTGGCCGCGGCCTGGTCCGGCAGCGCGATGGCCACCGTGGGCGCATCGTTGCGCCCGTCGACGGTGACCGTGAATTCGGAGGCGACATTCACCACGCCGTCGTTCACCGCGAAGGCGAACCGGTCGACGCTCTGCTGGAACCGCCCCAGCGCCTGCACCTGGGCCGAGGCGTTGTCCACCGTGTACGCGTAGGCGCCGTCCGCGGCAAGGTCCAGGCTGCCGTAGGCGCCCGCCCGGATGCCGGCGCCAGCCACCCGCAGGTGGGTGCCCGCGTCAATGTCGCTGTCGTTGGCCAGCACGTTGCCGGTCACCGGACTGCTCGCGTCCTCCGTGGTTGCCGCCGCGTCGGGGGTGACCAGCGGCGCATCGTTGCTGCCGTGCACGCTGATGGTCAGGGTCGAGGACGAGGTGGCTGCGCCGGCCGGATCGTCGTCGGTGGCGGTGTAGTCGAAGCTGTCGGCGGCCACCTGGCCCTGCGCCAGCGCCTGCACCGAGGGGCTCGCGTTGTCCAGCACATACGTGAAGAAACCGTCGGCGTCGATGGCGATCGCGCCGTAGTCGCCTGCCAGCGCGCCGCCCGTGGTCACGCGCAGCGTCCGGCCGTCCGGATCGGCGTCGTTGGCGAGCACGTTGCCCGACGCCGTGGTGGTGCCGTCTTCGAACACCGAGGCGGTGTCGGGCACCAGCACCGGCGGCTGGTTGAGGGCGACGCGCTCCTCGATCGCGGCCCGCTCCAGCATCCGGCCGTCCGCCAGCCCCAGCGTCCACGCGGCGGCCGGATCGACGAACCAGTCCTTCACCGTGAGCCGATCGGCGGTGCCCGCCAGTGCGAGGATCAGGTCCTGGCCCGACCGGCTCAGCCGCAGCTGGCCCTCATCGATGCCGGCGCCGAGCTGGATGGCATTGGCGCCGACGTCGAACACGGTGTCGGCCCCATCACCCAGCGCGAATGAATACGTGTCGCTTCCGTCGCCGCCGCGCAGCGTGTCGGTGCCGGCTCCGCCGGCCAGCAGATCGTTGCCGGGCCCGCCGGCCAGCTGGTCGTTACCGGCGCCTCCCTCCAGCACGTCGGCGCCGTCGCCGCCGTCGATCGAGTCGTTGCCAAGCCCGCCCTGGACATAGTCGTCACCGGCGCCGGCGCGCACCAGGTCGTTGCCGGGACCTGCGTCCAGCATGTCGCCGCCGTCGCCGAGGTCGACATCGTCGTCGCCGTCGCCCGCGGCGACCGCGTCGTCGCCCGCCAGCGCCCGGATCCGGTCGCCCAGGGCGGTGCCTTGCAGCGTGTCCGCCTGCGGCGTGCCGACGACGTCGAAGCCGAGCGACTCGATCAGTTCCTGCCTGGTGAAGATGCCGTCGGTGAACTGGAACAGGTCGATGCTGCCATCCAGCGGATGCTCCGGGTCGAAGTCGTCGAGGTGGATCGAGCCGCCGTCCGGCAGCATGATCCGCAGCGAACCCAGGTTGAAGCCGCCGATGGCGGACATGGTGACGTCGACGAACACCAGCCGGTCGAAGCCGCCGCTGTCGGTGATGTGATCCTCGCCTTCGCCCAGGCGGTAGAAGTAGATGTCGTCGCCGCCTCCGCCCGACAGCAGGTCGTTGCCCGCCCCTCCGTACAACTGGTCGCCCAGGCTGCCGCCGAGCAGGGTGTCGTTGCCTTCCTGGCCGTACAGCTTGTTCAATCCTTCGCCGCCGTCCAGGTGGTCGTCGCCCAGGCCGCCCATCAACTGGTCGTTGCCTGCTTCGCCGAACAGCGCGTCGTTGCCGCCTTCACCGAACAGCAGGTCGATGCCGTCGCCGCCCCAGAGCTCGTCGTCGTCGGCGCCGCCTTGCATCTGGTCGTCGCCGCTGCCGCCGACCAGCAGGTCATTGCCGCCATCGCCCAGGAGCAGGTCGTTGCCTTCGCCGCCATCGAGGTAGTCGGCGCCGTGGAACTGCGTGGCCAGGTCGCCGCCGTTGCTGTCGCCCAGCAGGATGTCGTTGCCGAGGCCGCCATACAGCTCGTCGGCGCCGCCGTTGCCGATCAGCGTGTCGTCACCGTCCTCGCCGTCGAGGTAGTCGTCGCCGTGCGCGTCCCCGGCCAGCGCCGTCGGCGTCGAGTCGCCCCACAGCGTGTCGTTGCCGGCGCCGCCGAACAGCGTGTCGCTGTTGCCGCCGCCTTCGAGAAAGTCGTTGCCATCCTCGCCGTCCAGGTAGTCCTGGCCATGATATTGCGCCGGCAGCGCGGCGCTGCGCTCGTCGCCCCAGAGCCAGTCGTCGCCCGCGCCACCGAACAGATCGTCGTCCTTGCCGCCGCCGATCAGGGTGTCGTTGCCGTCCTCGCCGTCGAGATAGTCGTTGGCCCAGACCAGCGCATGATGCGAAGCCAGCGCCACGAAGCTCGCGCTGGTGTCGCCCCACAGGGTGTCGTGCCCGGCGCCGCCGTACAGGCGGTCCTCGCCTGCGCCGCCTTCGAGGTAGTCGTTGCCATCTTCCCCGTCCAGGTAGTCGGCGCCGTGGTACGTGAGGTCCACGTAGGACGACGAGGTGGTCGGTCCGCTGGAGTCGCCGGCGATCTGGTCGTCGCCGGCGCCGCCGAACAACTGGTCGCTGTTGCCCCCGCCGAGGATGACGTCGGCACCGTCGCCGCCATCGACGAAGTCGGCGCCGTGATTGGGAGCGCTGACCGAGTTGAGCTGCCCGATTCGCACCGAGCCGTCGCCCTGGATGAAGTCGTCGCCCAACCCGCCTTCGAGCACGTCGGCGCCCGCCAGGCCGTCGATCTGGTCGTTGCCGTCGCCGCCCTTGACACGGTCATCGCCCCAGCCCGCGATCACGGCGTCGTTGCCGGCGCCGGCATCGATGACGTCGCCGTCGCCGTTGATGAGGGTGGCGCCCATGCCTTGCCACACCGTGCTGCCGTTCAGCGTGTAGACGCCCCAGGTGGGACCGCTGGCCTTCACGACGGCGCCGGCCGGAGCCACCCAGGCGTCAGTTGATTTGAGGTGAAGCGGCGCGTTGGCATTGCCGCTGGAGCTGATGAAATCGTTGCCGTCGCCGCCGTTGATCACGTCCGACCCGGAGCCGCCGCCGATCAGGTCGTCGCCGGCACCGCCGTCGATCACGTCATGGCCGGCGCCGGCGGCAAAGGCGTCGTTGCCGCCGCGCCCGTCGAGCCTGTCGTTGCCGGTCGTGCCGTACAGCACGTCGGCGAAGTTCGCCTCGTACACGCCGTTGATCAGCGTTCCGTCCGCGGCCCATTCGGTTTCGGACCACATGTAGGTGCTGCCCGAGAGGCGCGGACGCTGGTCGCCGATGAAGGCGAGCGTCGTGTTTCCCGTGTCGCGCAGCGTCAACGCCCATTCGTTGCTGGTGGCACTGCCGCCGGCGCCCTGGTAGGTGACGCTGAAAGATCCGGTGGCGTCGGCATCGACGCTGCCGTCCTGGACGAGGGCGAAAGACACATCGGTCTGGCCTTCTTGCAGGGTGATCAGCGCATTCTCGGCGTCGACGGTGGTGGCGCCGTTGACCAGCTTGACCTGCAGGCCGGTGAATCCGGTCAGGTTGAAGGCCAGCCGCTCGCCGGCCTTGGCCGCGGTGGCGAGCGCGACCGTGAAGACGGAGCCACCGCCTTCGAAGATCGCGGCGTGCTCGTGGGCGATGTCGCCGACCGTCGCGTTGAACTCCTTCCAGAACCGGGGCGTGCCGCCCTTGACCAGCGCGACCCGGGGCGTGTCATCGAGCTTGATGCCGAGGTATCCGCCGGCGCCGGTGGCCTGGGCCCGATCGAACTTCTCGATCTTCACCTCGTTGCCGGCGCCCAGGTTCGAGATGGTCAGCGTGCCCAGGCCGCCCGACTGGGTGGGCGTGAACTGGTAGACCTCGCCGCTGCTTCCCACCCATTCGCCACGTCGGCCATTGCCGCGGCCGCCTGCCAGTGCCTGCCCGGAGGCGGTCACGAGCCGGCCCTGACCGCTCAAGTCGTCCTGGACCCGGTCGCGGCCGCCGCCTACCACGTAGGTGTCGTCGCCCGCGCCACCCAGCATCAGGTCGTTGGCCGATCCGCCGGTGAACCGGTCGCCGCCGGCGCCGCCGACGAACAACTGGCTCTTGCTGGGGTCGCGTGCGCCAGTGTCGGAGCCGCTGGCCGACGTCGCCACATTCCATTGGCCGAAGGCCGGAACGGCGGTGGTGCGGAAGTTGGACGCCGGATTGAGCCAGAGCTGCGTATACGACGCGGCCTTGTTCATGGCGCCCGGCAGCCCGTCGCCCTGTGCCGTGGCGTACTGCAGCCCGCCGCCGGTCGGCGTGAAGAACTCCTGGCCGGCGTAATTGGCGCCTTGCCAGTAGTACCACTCGATCGCCTGCGCGAGGAGCGCGTTCTGCGCTGACGTGGTCAGTCCCGCCAGGTTCGTGCCGAGCTTGTTCAGGTCGGCGGTGAAGTGGGTGAGCTTGCCGTTGCCGGGCGACGCCTGCTCGCTGCGAATCAGGTCGATGAGGAAGTTCGGCGTGCCGAGGCCGGCCGTGTCGGGCGAGTAGTAGCGGCTCGACATGACCAGGGGGAGCGCTGCCTGTACGCGCGATGCCGCTGCGGCGAACTCGGGTACGAGCAGCCCCGCGGTGAGGAGCGCCTGCGAATGCATGGTGAACATGTCCACCCGCTGGCTGCCGAAGTCGAGCGGATGTTCCGGCAGCGCATAGAGGGCCGTGGTGGCGCTTCTCAACGTGAGTTCCTTCAGGAACTCGCCGGTTGCATAGTGGCTCGTTACCTGGGATTCGCGAGCCACCAGATCGGTCACCGGATTGAAGTTCACGAGTGCTGGCGGCGCCGAGGCGCCCAGTTCGCGCCTGACCCACTGGATGACGTCCGGGCGGGTCGCAGCCACCTCGGACGGCCCGCTGTCGAATACGATGGCAGGGCGTGCGAACCAGACCGCCATCATTGACGCCAGGGCGCCGCCCAGGCTGTGACCGGTGAAGGTCACATTGGCGGTTGACCCATATTCGTCCAGCACGTCGATGTAGGCCTGTGCTGCTTGCAGGGCTTGCGAGGTGGCGAATCCCAGGAAGAGTGCTGCATCGGTGATGCCGTCCCAGCCCATTACAGCGTCCGTTCCGCGGTAGGCAATGACCGTTTCGTTCATGGACTCATTGCGAAATACGGTGTAGGCGAACCCTCTCGTGCCTTCTCTGAGACCTCCAGCCCTCACCCAGGGGGCGGGCAGCGAGGGCAAGTTGACCGGGGCTACGTCTTGCTCGTACGCGCCAAGGGAGAACACCGCTGCCGTTTGCTTGTCTATCATTTTGTCTCTCCACGTTGATGAGATCGGCTGCCGAACTTCCTTAAACACCAGCTTTCCTTGTAGTCCGGTCGAATGTGTGCCGACGGCGGATCCTTCAGAAGAGATGGGCCGTCCCTCCGGGCAATGTCAGCGTGCGTATAGCGGCGCTGGCGCTGCTCCTTGAGCGCAGGAATGACTGCCATGACATTGGCGGGCAGATCGAAGAGCCAAGGCTCCACATGCTCTGGCCAGGACCATCGCTGCCCCGTCGCGTCCGGTACCAGTTGCACGTAATGCGGAACGGTGCAGGTGAAGTGGTTCTGTACATCCCACCCATAACTCGACGCAGGGGCCACCAACACCGGCTCCTTGGTGATCGGCGAAACGGCGATCCACCTGACGTCTGCCCGTCCCGCGTACACGTACTGTGTTGATCGGTACTTGAAGCGAATCGTCTGTTCGCGCGTCGGCCGCATCCCGAGGTCATACGGATTGCCCTGCGATCCCCGGATTTCCCACGGCATGCTCCGCTCGATCCAGATCGTTTCCCCCGTATTCAGCGGGACCTCTTCCTCCCAGGTGACGGTGCGCGTGCACGCGGTCAACACCAGCGCAAGGGCGCCGGCGGCGAATGCGCGAATGCAGAAACTGACGACGTGTCGCGCGAAGCTCATTCCGACCTCTCCTGCTGGACGTTGTCGTCCGCGACGGAACCACTGCTGGCCGGCGCGCCGACGATCACGGTCTCGTCCACCTGGAGGCCCCGCGGGACCTGGTGCGCGATGAAGACGATGGTGACCTTGCCGCGCAGCTGGTTGATGGTGTGGGCAAAGGCGGCGGCGGTGTGCGCGTCCAGGCTGGAAGTCGCTTCGTCGAAGATCAGGATGCGTGGGCGCTTGAGCAGGGCCCGCGCGATGGCGATGCGCTGCTTCTGGCCACCCGAGAGGCCGACGCCGTGCTCGCCGAGCTCGGTCTGGTAGCCCTGCGGCAGGCGCTCGATGACGTCGTGGATTTCGGCCATGCGGCAGGCCTGCACGATGTGGCCGAACGTCGCCAGCGGATTGGCCAGCTGCAGGTTGTCGTAGACGGTGCCGGCGAACAACACCGTCTCCTGCGGGACGACGCCGAATTTCGCTCGCAGCTCGTTGGCGGAGAAGTGGCGGATGTCGCGGTCGTCCAGCAGGATCGCGCCTTCGGCGGGGCGGTAGAACCCCAGCAGCAGCCTGGCCAGCGTGCTCTTGCCCGAGCCCGAGGGGCCGACCAGCAAGGTCGTGCGACCCGGCCGGAACGACAGCGACAGGCCGCGATAGAGCCAGGGATGCTCGGTGCTGTAGCGGAAGCTGATGCCGCGCAGTTCCACGGCGCCCTGGCCGGCGCCGGCGCGCGCGGGCACCAGCGAGTACGGCTCGGCCGGCGCGTTCATGACGTCGCCCAGGCGCTGCACCGACAGATTCGCCTGCTGGAACTCCTGGTACAGCCCGACCAGTCGAAGCAGCGGCTGCGACAGCCGCGACGCGAACATCTGGAAGGCCACCAGCATTCCGATCGTGAAGCCGTCGTTGCGCATCACCAGCTGCGCGCCGACGACCAGGACGACCAGCGACTGGACCTGTTCCAGCGACTGGGCGGCGGTCTGGTAGGTATTGGCGACCTGGCGCGTGTCGAAGCCGGCGCCCGTGGCCTCGGCCAGGTAGGCGCCGTAGCGACGCGTGAGCTGCGGTTCCAGCTGCAGCGACTTCACGGTCTCCATCCCCGCAACATATTCGGTGACCAGTGCCTGGTTGCGCGCGCCGAGCAGGAACTGGCGATTGAGCCGGGTTCGAAACAGCGGCGTCACCGCGGCACTGAGGGCGGCCAGCAGCAGCATCAGCCCCAGCGCGACCAGCGTCAGCTGCCAGCTGTACCAGAACATGACGGCCAGCAGGATCAGCATGAACGGGAAGTCCAGCAGGAGCGCCACGGCAGCGCCGGCCAGGAATTCCCTGATGGTCTCGACGCCGTGCAGGCGCGTGACCAGGGTGCCGGTGGGCCGGCGCTGGAAATACGGCATGGGCAGCTGCAGGAGGTGGTTGAACACCTTGCTGCCCAGCATCGCGTCGACCCGGTTGCCGGTGTGCAGCACGAGGTACTGCCGCACCCACGAGAACACTGCCGAAAACACGATCGCCAGCGCAAGGCCGGCCGCCGCGGCGGCGAGCGTGCTATGGCTCTGGTGCACCACCACCTTGTCGATCACCACCTGCGTGAAGAGGGGCGTGGCCAGGCCGACCAGTTGCAGCGCCAGCGACGCCAGCAGGATGTCGCGCCAGACGCCGCGATGACGCAGCAGCTCCGCACCGAACCACGAGAAGCCGAACGGCGGCTGCTGCGTCTCGCGCGCGCCGTCCTCGTCGCGCAGCGGCTGCGGCGCCGGCGTGAACGAGAGCAGGACCCGGTCGCCGGTGGCGAACCTGTCCCACGAGCACTGGAAGGCGACGTCGCGGCCGTGCGCGAGGCAGTCCAGCTGGTCGCCGTGGCGCTCCACGAGCAGGGTGGGCGCGGCGTCGGCCGCCGCCAGCGCGAGGGCCGGCAACACCACGGTGCCTGCATCCCGGGTCTGCGCATCGACCGTCGCGTGCTGCAGGCCCAGGGCTTCGGCCGCGAGCAGGATGTCGGTGATCCGATAGCCGCCGTCGCGGGGCGGGCAGCGGCCCTGGAAGAGCGTCGCATCGAAAGGCAGGCGGCACAGCCGGCACAGCTGTGACAGCACCCACAGCGCCTGCTGGGGCGACAATCGGGCTTCAATCCAGTTGTGCATACCAAACTACTCTAGGTAGTACCTTGGTATCTTGAATTCTCGTTTACCCGGGTGGCCGTCAGACCTGACAGGGGGCGCGGGCCCCATGCGTGGCGAATGGCCCGGTGGACGCGGGTTCGGCCATTGGAGCCGCACGCGTCGGCGCCGGCAAGGCCGCCCCCCTGTCAGGCCTGACAGGGGGCGCCCAGCGTTGTTTGCGTCAGATCAAGGAATCGGCCTGCCGGGGGCTCACCCGCCCGCTTCCAGCGTCTGTCCCTGTCCCCGCCCCCGGCCCAGCACCTGCAACAACTGCGGCAGCGCGGCTTGCAGCGCCGTGCGCAGCGTGTGCGGCGGATTGATCACGAACATCCCGCTGGCCGTCAGGCCCGGGCCACGGTCCGCCTCGCCGGGGGCGTTGCGTTCCTCGTCCTGGCCGATCGCCAGGGTGGCGTGCAGCCACGGCTTGCCGGCCTGGTTGGCCAGCGTCTTCAGCCGGCGCGGCAGGTCATGTGCCTCCGGCCGCGGGATCACGGGATACCAGACGACGTAGGTGCCGGTGGCGAAGCGCTTCAGGCCGTCCTGGATGCACGCGCTCACTTTTGCGTAATCGCTCTTGATTTCATAGCTGGGGTCGATCAGCACCAGCCCGCGGCGCGACGGCGGCGGCAGCAGGGCCTTGAGGCCTTCGAAACCGTCGGCGCGGGTCACGGCGACCTGGCGGCCGGCCTGCAACTGCGCGATGTTCGCCGCCAGCGCCTTGCTGTCGGTGGGGTGCATTTCGAACAGCTTGAGCTTGTCGCGTGCCTCCTGGCGCAGCAGGCGCTGGACGATGAAGGGCGAGCCCGGGTAGATCTTCAGCTGGCCGTCCGGATTGAATCCGGCGATGGTTTCCAGGTAGTCCTGCAGCATCGGGGCCGGCTCGGCGATCGCCGGCCGCGCCTTGCCGGCCGGGGCCAGGGCGGCAAAGAGCTTGACGACGCCGTCGACCGCCTCGCCGGAGGTCGCAGCAAAGTCGCTGTCCAGGCGGTACAGCCCGGCGCCGGCATGGGTGTCCACCACCGCCAGCGCCGTCTCCTTCTGCGTGAGATGGCGCACGATGGCGATCAGCATCGCGTGTTTGAGCACGTCGGCATGGCTGCCGGCGTGGAAGGCGTGGCGGTAACTGAACATGCCGGGATGGTACCCGCCGGGGGCCGGCCCGGAACCCGGGTCTGGCGCCAAGTCCTTGATTCTTCGTATAATGTGCGGCTCCGCAGCGCCTTGTGGCCCCGCGACGGAGAGCCGGCCGGATGCCAATCCTGCCGGCCACCCCACCTAAGAGGTTCCCGTTCCAGAGGAACACCGACCGTGGAAAAGGGCCCGCCAAGCCACTTCTCTCGAGAAAGAGATCTCATGTCTACGTTCAGCGCGAAACCCGCTGACGTGAAGCACGAGTGGTTTGTGATTGACGCCACCGACAAGGTGCTCGGTCGGGTTGCCAGCGAAGCAGCCCTCCGTTTGCGCGGCAAGCACAAGGCCATCTACACGCCTCACGTCGACACCGGCGACTTCATCGTCGTCATCAACGCTTCCAGGCTCCGCGTCACGGGCAACAAGGCCCTCGACAAGGTGTACTACCGCCATTCGGGCTTCCCCGGCGGTATTTACGGCACCAACTTCAAGGACATGCAGGCCAAGCACCCCGGCCGCGCGCTCGAGAAGGCCGTCAAGGGCATGCTGCCCAAGGGTCCGCTCGGCTACGCCATGATCAAGAAGCTCAAGGTGTATGGCGGCGCGGAGCATCCGCACACCGCCCAACAGCCCAAGCCGCTGGAAATCTGAGGAGCCATTGAATGATTGGTGAATGGAACAATGGCACCGGCCGCCGCAAGAGCAGCGTCGCCCGCGTGTTTCTGAAGAAGGGCAGCGGCAAGATCACGGTCAACGGCAAGGACATCCAGGAGTTCTTCGGCCGCCAGACCTCGATCATGATCGCCAAGCAGCCCCTGGTGCTGACCAACCATGTCGAGACCTTCGACATCCAGGTCAACGTCCACGGCGGCGGTGAGTCCGGCCAGGCCGGCGCCACCCGCCACGGCATCACCCGCGCGCTGATCGACTGGGACGCGACTCTCAAGCCGGTGCTGAGCCAGGCCGGCTACGTCACCCGCGACGCCCGCGAAGTCGAGCGCAAGAAGGTGGGCCTGCACTCTGCCCGCCGCCGCAAGCAGTTCAGCAAGCGCTAAGCCTCTGCTCCTGCTCCCAAGCAAAGCCGCCCAGGTTCGCCTCGGCGGCTTTTCTGTTGGTGCCTTCCGTCGGCGCGGATTCGCCAACGGTTGAGCTTTGCGGCACCATTGGCAGCATGAGGAGAAGAAGGCTCAGATTGCGCCTGCTGCGCCGGCGCCTGACCATCAGCGCGCCCAGGATGGCCGTGCGCAATGCCATGCCCTGGCCCTTGCGCTGTGCCGGGGCGGCGCTGGTGCTCGGCTTCTGCGCCGCGATCGGCCTGTGGGCGTTCGAGGTCGGCAAGGGGATTGCCGGGGTTGATCGCGATGCTAGACTCCATTTGCAGCAATTGCAGGCAGAAGTCGCACAGTTGCGCGCCGAACGCGACAACGCCCAGGCATCCTCCAACACCTCGGGCAGCCTGCTCACGGTCGAGAAGGCGGCTCAGGCGGGGATGGGCTCGCGCATCCGCGCGCTGGAGGCCGAAAACCGCTCGCTGCGCGACGATCTGGCGTTCTTCGAGCATCTGGTGCCGGCAGCGAACGGCAGCGGCATCGCGATCCGCGGATTGAAGGCCGAGGTGCTGGACGGCCGCAAGCTCAAGTGGCAGGTGCTGGTGATCCAGCCCGCCAAGAATCCGCCGGAGTTCCGCGGCAAGCTCGAGCTGAGCGTCACGGGCACGCTCAACGGCCGGCCCTGGGCCACCGATCTGGCCGGTGGAGCCCAGCCGTTGCAGTTCCGGCAGTACCGCCGGGCCGAAGGGGCCATCGACCTGCCGGCCGAGGCCGTGGTAAAAAACGTGACCGCCAAGGTGGTCGAGGGCGCGGCCACCCGCGCCATGCACAGCGTCCGCCTGTAAGCGCCGCACGACAGGAGCCAGCATGTTTGGGAACAGGGCACAGCCACCGATCAAGAGCCTGATCGCCGAAGGCATCGTCATCGACGGCAACATCAGGTTCACCGAGGGCCTGCGCATCGACGGCCGGGTCACGGGCAGCGTGGTCGCCGACGGCGAGCAGCCCAGCATCCTGGTGATCTCGGAGGCGGCCTCGGTGGAGGGCGGCGAGATTCGCGCCGACCACGTGGTGATCAACGGCACGGTGAAGGGGCCGGTGCACGCCGCCGAGTTGCTGGAACTGCAGCCGCGCGCCCGGATCGAAGGTGATGTCACCTACAAGGCGCTTGAAATGCACCAGGGGGCCATCATCTCCGGTCGTCTGCAGCCGGTTGAAGGCGAGGCCAAGCCGGTCCTGAAGCTGGCCGCCAATAACCCCTGAGCGATAATTCCCGAGCGTTTAGCAGTACTATTCAACCCAGAGCCCCGCCGGAGATCCACATGAGTGCCGTAGCCGAGAACGTCCAGACCGAAATGCCCGCGCCGCTGATCTTCACCGACAGCGCGGCGGCGAAGGTGGCGGACCTGATTGCCGAAGAGGGCAACCCCGACCTCAAGCTGCGCGTGTTCGTGCAGGGCGGCGGCTGCTCGGGCTTCCAGTACGGCTTCACGTTCGACGAAATCACCAACGACGACGACACCGTGATGTCCAAGAACGGCGTCTCGCTGCTGATCGACGCGATGAGCTACCAGTACCTGGTGGGCGCCGAGATCGACTACAAGGAAGACCTGCAGGGCGCCCAGTTCGTGATCAAGAACCCGAACGCCGGCACCACCTGCGGCTGCGGCTCCAGCTTCTCGCCCAGCGAGCACTAGGGCCTGTTCACACAAATATCTGTACTCTCGTTCGACCGAGACGGCCCTAGGCCAGATAGATTCCCCCCAGCACACGGGCGCCTCGGGCGCCCGTGATGCTTTGGAGCTGCAGCGGTTCGCGGCGCACGGTCTTGCGCGCCAGCCAGGCAAAGGCGGTCGCCTCCACCTGCAGCGGCGGCAGGCCGACGTCGGCGCTGGACGCGACCGCCGCCTGCGGCAGCAGGGCGGCCAGCCGGCGCATCAGGTGGCCATTGAGGGCGCCGCCGCCGCACACGATGAGACGTGACAGCGCCGGCTCGTGGCGCAGCACCTCGCGGCTGCAGGCCGTCGCGGTGAGCTCGGCCAGCGTAGCCTGCACGTCGGCAGGTGCCGGCGCGTCGCAGCCGCGCAGCCGGCCGTCCACCCACTCCAGGTCGAACAGGTCGCGGCCGGTGCTCTTGGGCGGCGCCTTGGCGAAATACGGCTCGGCCAGCAGTGCGGCCAGCAGCTGCGGCAACACCCGCCCGCCCGCCGCCCAGGCGCCGTCGGCGTCATACGGCTGGCCGATGTGGCGCGCGCACCAGCCGTCCATGAGCGCGTTGCCCGGGCCGCAATCGAATCCCAGCATCGACCCGTCCGGCCGCAGCAGCGTGACGTTGGCGATGCCCCCGATGTTCAGGACCCCGACCGCCTCCTGCCGCTGCCCATACAGCGCCTGGTGAAAGAACGGCGCGAGCGGTGCGCCCTGGCCGCCGGCCGCCACGTCGCGGCTGCGGAAGTCGGCCACCACGTCGATCCCGGTGAGTTCCGCCAGCAGGGCGGGCTGGCACAGCTGCAGCGTGTAGCCGGTGCCGTCGAACTCCTGCGGCCGGTGCCGCACGGTCTGTCCGTGGGCGCCGATGGCCCGGATGCCGGACGCCTCGATCCGCGACGCGCGCAGCAGTTCGGCGACGACCGCGGCGTATTGCCGCATCAGCCCGTTGGCGGCCAGGGCCGCGCGATGCAATTCGTCGGGGCCGCTGCGGTTCAGGGCGAACAGCTCGGCACGCAGGGCGGAGGGGAAGGGCGCTGCGGCATGCGCGAGGACCCGCGGCGCCGCCGTCGAGAAGTCCACCAGCACGCCGTCCACGCCGTCCAGCGACGTGCCCGACATGAGGCCGATGTAGCAATCAGGCATGCGGCGATGGTAGCGGCTCGCCGGCCGCGTGATCGCTAGTCGGCGGTCGCGACGGCCGTGGCGACGCCGGCCGCGGCCAGCTGCGCCCGCATGGAGTGCGCCAGCCGGTCGAATCGCGGACGGGCCTCGGCCGACAGCGTGACGGCCTGGTTGCGCCGGGCGATCGCCTGCGGGTCCTTGTGCACACCGTTCACGCGGAACTCGAAGTGCAGATGCGGGCCGGTGGCCCAGCCGGTCTGGCCCAGCCCGCCCAGGCGCTGGCCCTGGGCCACCTTCTGGCCACCGCGCACGTCGATGCGGCTCAGGTGGGCGTACAGCGTTTCGTCGGTGCCGTTGTGGCGCACGATCACGACCTTGCCGAATCCGTTCTGCACCCCGGCGAACTCCACCACGCCCTCCCCGACGCTGCGCACCGGGGTGCCGATGGCGCCGCCGTAGTCGGTGCCCAAGTGGGCCTTCCACTGGTGCAGGATCGGGTGGAAGCGCATGGCGAAGCCGCTGGTCACGCGCGAGAACTCCATCGGCGAGCTCAGGTAGGAGTTCTCCAGGCTCTTGCCGTCCAGGTCGAAGTAGCCGCCCTTGCGGCCCGGCTCCTCGAACCACATGGCCTGGTGCAGCTTGCCCTTGTTGACGAACTCCACCGACAGCACGCGGCCGGTGCGCATGGTTTCGCCGTCCGCCTCCAGCGCCTCGTAGACGACGTTGAAGCGGTCGCCGGCGCGCAGCTGGCGGTGGAAATCAATCTCGCCCGAGAAGATGTCGATGATCTGCGTGATCACCGGGTCGGGAATGCGCGCTTCGTCCGCGGCGCCGAACAGCGAGCTGCGGATGGTGGCGCTGGCCATGCGGGTGGCCGCGGCCAGCGGTGCGCTCTCGATGCGCGAGGCGAACCGGCCGTCGCCCAGCCGTTCCACGATCAGCCGCTTGAACGTGCCGTCGTCCTGCGGCGCCCAGCGCGCGGTGAGCTTGTGCAACTCGTGCCGGTCGGTGGCCTCGGCGGTCACGGTGCGGCCCGTGCGTCCCAGCAGCTGGGAGCGGAAGGTCTGGTCCTGGCGCAGGAAGCTGGCGGCAGCCGGATCGGCAACGCCCAGGCGCGCCAGCAGCGCGTCCGCGGTGTCGCTGGCGCGCGTGACCTCCGTGCGGAACAGGTTGAAGCTGTGGGCGTCCAGGCGCTGCAGCTGATCGGCGACCGGCAGCGGCTGCACGGTTTCCAGCACTTCGCGCACGACGACGTCTGCCGGCAGCGGCTCGGAGTCGAACGCTGCCGCGGCGAAGCCGCCACCGCCCAGCAGCAGGGCGGCGATCAGCGCCGTGACCTTCCTGGGGTGGTGCTCGAGGGCACGCGCGACGCGCGGCAACAGCTGTTCACCGGCGGCGATGAAACCTTTGATCAATGGACCCTTCCTCACAACGGGGACCTCTTTTGTCCTACATCCATGTAGGCGGTTCCCCGGCGTTACATGCCCGAGCCGAAAGCGCGAAATGTGCCACAACTAGAATCGACATCTTCCCGCGACCTGCGCGAGTATAGCCAGCCCAGCCCGGTGGTTTTCAGAAAAATCCTTATGAATCAAGGCCTTGTTACAAGATATCCGGTAACGGACGGTGTCCGCGCGGCGCTCGCGATCTCGCGCCGCGGCGCGCAGGAGCTGCTGCCGGAGGACGAATGGACGCAAAAGCTCGCCCGTTCCGAGGCCTTGAAGGTGCCGCTGCGCATCAAGCTGGGGCTCGATCCTACAGCGCCTGACATCCATGTCGGACACACGGTGGTCCTGAACAAGATGCGGCAGCTGCAGAACCTGGGGCACCAGGTGATCTTCCTGATCGGCGACTTCACCTCGATGATCGGCGACCCGTCCGGCCGCAACACGACCCGGCCGCCGCTCACGCCCGAGCAGATCAAGGCCAACGCCGAGACCTATTACCGGCAGGCCAGCCTGGTGCTCGACCCGGCCCGCACCGAGATCCGCTACAACAGCGAGTGGAGCGACCCGCTGGGCGCCCGCGGCATGATCCAGCTGGCCGCCCGCTACACGGTGGCCCGCATGATGGAGCGCGACGACTTCAACAAGCGCTTCCGCGAAGGCCAGTCGATCTCGGTCCACGAGTTCCTCTATCCGCTGATGCAGGGCTACGACTCGGTGGCGCTGAAGAGCGATCTGGAGCTGGGCGGCACCGACCAGAAGTTCAACCTGCTGATGGGCCGCCACCTGCAGCAGGAATACGGCCAGGAGCCGCAGTGCATCCTGACCATGCCGCTGCTCGAGGGGCTGGACGGCGTCGAGAAGATGTCCAAGAGCAAGAACAACTACATCGGCATCAACGAGGACCCCAACACCATGTTCGCCAAGGTGCTGTCGATCTCCGACGACCTGATGTGGCGCTGGTATCCCCTGCTGAGCTTTCGCAGCGAGGCGGAAGTCGCCGCCCTGCGCGCCGAGGTGGAGGGCGGGCGCAATCCCAAGGACGCCAAGGTGCTGCTGGCCACGGAGATCACGGCCCGCTTCCACAGTGCCGCCGCCGCCGAGGCGGCCGAGCAGGACTTCATCAACCGCAGCCGGGGCGGCGTCCCGGACCAGATTCCTGAGGTGCAGCTGGGCGGCGCGCCGCTGGGCATTGCCGCCCTGCTCAAGCAGGCCGGGCTGGCGCCCTCCGCCAGCGAGGCCAACCGCCTGATCGACGGCGGCGGCGTGCGTGTCGACTCCGGTGTGGTCACCGACAAGGGCCTCAAGCTGCAGCCCGGCACCTATGTCGTGCAGGTCGGCAAGCGCAGGTTCGCGAAGGTCACGCTCGGCGCCTGACCGGCCGTCGCCCCGGGCGACAATCGCCGCATGAGCTTCGTCACCACGGTCCGCCGGATTCCGCCGCAGGCGCTGCTGCGCGCCTCGATCGTCGTCGCCATCCTGACGATCGCGCTGAAGACGCTGGCGTGGCGGATCACGGGGTCGGTCGGCCTGCTGTCGGACGCGATGGAGTCGCTGGTCAACCTGGCCAGCGCGGTGTTCGCGCTGCTGATGGTGTCGATCGCGGCGCGCCCCGCCGACGAGGACCATCCCTACGGGCACCACAAGGCCGAATACTTCTCGTCGGCCTTCGAGGGCCTGGCGATCATCGTGGCGTCGGTGGGGATCGGCTGGACCGCGGTCCAGCGCCTGCTGGCGCCGCAGCCGCTCGAGCAGCTGGGCTGGGGCCTGGCGCTGTCGGTGGTCAGCTCCCTGTTCAACTGGGGCCTGGCCTGGATGATGATGCGCTCGGGCGAGCACCACCGCTCCATGGCGCTGGAAGCCGACGCGCGCCACCTGATGACGGACGTGTGGACATCGGCCGGCGTGGTGCTTGGCGTCGGCCTGGTGGCCCTCACCGGCTGGAACTGGCTCGACCCGGCGGTGGCGATCGGCGTGGCGCTGAACATCCTGCGCGAAGGCGCCTCACTGATGTGGAAGTCCTCGCAGGGGCTGATGGACAATGCGCTCGAGGCGGAGGTGATGGCCCAGATCGAGCAGACGCTGCAGGAATTCCGGCACCACACGATCCGCTTCGACCACATCTCCAGCCGGCGCTCCGGCCAGCGCCGCTTCGTGGACCTGCACATGCACATGCCGGCCAGCTGGACCCTGGGCCGCGCGGCGGCGGTGCGCGCCTCGGTCGAGCAGGCCCTGATGAGCGCGGTGCCCGGCCTGCGCGCCACCATCCAGCTGCTGCCCAGCGACGTCGAGGCGCACACCGGCGACGAGGAGGACCTGCTGTGATCAGCGTGGTGCAGCGGGTGAGCCAGGCCAGCGTGCTGGTGGACGGCGCGACCGTCGGTGCGATCGAGGCCGGGCTGCTGGTGCTGGTGTGCGCCGAGCGCGGCGATGGCCAGGCCCAGGCCGACCGGCTGCTGGCCAAGATCCTGAAGCTGCGCATCTTCGCCGACGAGGCCGGCAAGATGAACCGCAGCGTGCAGGACATCGGCGGCGGGCTGCTCGTGGTGAGCCAGTTCACGCTGGCGGCCGACACCTCGGGCGGCAACCGGCCCAGTTTCACCGGCGCGGCGGCGCCCGACGAGGGGCGCCGGCTGTACGAGTACTTCGTCGCGCAGGCCCGCGCGGCGCACCCGGTGGTGCAGACCGGCGAATTCGCGGCGCACATGCAGGTGCACCTGGTGAACGACGGGCCGGTGACGATTCCGCTTCGAGTGGACTGACAGGACGCGAAACCCAACAGCCGAACGCAGAAGACGCTCAAGAACGCAGAAGACGCAAAAGATTCAATTCAATGATTTGAATTTGGTCTCTTCTGCGCCTTCCGCGCAATTTTGCGTCCTCTGCGTTCGGCTGTTGGGCTGGCTTCAGTACGGGTTCGAAAAACCCAGCGCCCCCAGCAGCAGGATCTCGGCGGCCTCCATCGCCAGCGCGTCGCGTTCGCTGGTTTCGTGCTCCCAGCCCTGCGCATGCAGGGTCCCGTGCACCAGCAGGTGCGCGTAGTGCGCCTGCAGCGTCTTGCGCTGCTCGCGCGCCTCGCGCTCGACGACGGGCGCGCACAGCACCAGGTCGGCCATCACCACCGGCTCGCGCTCGTAGTCGAAGGTCAGCACGTTGGTCGCGTAGTCCTTGTGGCGGTATTGCAGGTTCAGTGCCCGCCCTTCCGCTTCGCCGACGATGCGCACCGACAGCTCCGCGGGGCGGGCCAGCGCGAAGCCGATCCAGCGCGCGACCCGCGGGCGTGCCAGCACGGCCCGATGGGCGGCAGCATCGGGGAAGCGGCCGAACTGCAGCGACAGCGCCAGCGGCGCCGCGGCGGGCGCGGCCGCCGGGCGGTCAGGCCGTCTTGCCGGCATGGGGGCTCTTGCGGGCGGCATCGTAGGCATCGACGATGCGCGCCACCAGCGGGTGGCGCACCACGTCGGCGCTGGTGAAATGGGTGTGGGCGATGCCCTTGACGCGCCGCAGGATGCGCTCGGCCTCGATCAGCCCCGACAGGCTGCCCTTGGGCAGGTCGATCTGGCTGATGTCGCCGGTGACCACCGCCTTGGAGCCGAAGCCGATGCGCGTGAGGAACATCTTCATCTGCTCGGGCGTCGTGTTCTGCGCCTCGTCCAGGATGACGAACGCGTTGTTCAGCGTGCGTCCGCGCATGAAGGCCAGCGGCGCGATCTCCAGCGCGTTGCGCTCGAAGGCCTTGGCCACCTTGTCGAATCCCATCAGGTCGTACAGCGCGTCGTACAGCGGCCGCAGGTAGGGGTCGACCTTCTGCGTCAGGTCGCCCGGCAGGAAGCCGAGCTTCTCGCCGGCCTCCACCGCCGGGCGCGTCAGCACGATGCGCTGCACGGCGTTGCGCTCCAGCGCGTCGACGGCGCAGGCCACGGCCAGGTAGGTCTTGCCGGTGCCGGCCGGGCCGATGCCGAAGGTGATGTCGTGGCCGGCGATGTTGTCCAGGTAGACGCTCTGGTTGGGCGTGCGGGCCTTGAGGTCGGTGCGCCGCGTGTGCAGCACCTGGGCGCCCGCGTCGTCCTCGGACAGCGGCGACTCGGCCGCGACCATCAGCTGCACCTTGTCCGGGGCGATCGGCCGGCCGGCCATCTCGTACAGCGCCTCCACCACGTCCAGCGCCCGCTGCGCCCTGGCCTTGGCTCCTTCCACTTTGAAATGCTCGTTGCGGTGCGAGATGGTGACCTGCAGCGCGGTCTCTATCGTCCTCAGGTGCTCGTCGGTCGGTCCGCACAGGTGGGCCAGGCGCGCATTGCTGGCCGAGGGAAAGGTGTGTTTGAGAATCAAGTCGATAATCCCGGGCAGAACCGATGCGGCCCGAGGGGCCGGGGACCCCATGATAGGCAAATTGACGGGAACGCTGGGCGACAAGAACCCGCCGCAGGTACTGGTGGACTGCAACGGCGTCGGGTACGAGGTCGACGTGCCGATGAGCACCTTCTACAACCTGCCGGGCGTCGGCGAGCGGGTGACGCTGCTGACGCATTTCGTGGTGCGCGAGGACGCGCAGATCCTGTACGGCTTCGCGTCGTCGGGCGAGCGCGACACGTTCCGCCAACTCATCAAGATTGCCGGCGTCGGTCCCCGCACCGCGCTGTCAGTCCTCTCCGGCATGAGCGTCGCCGACATCGCGCAGGCCATCACGGCGCAGGATTCGGGGCGGCTGGTCAAGGTGCCCGGCATCGGCAAGAAGACCGCCGAGCGCCTGCTGCTGGAACTCAAAGGCAAGCTCGGCGCCGACCTGGGCGCCCCGGGCGCGGCCGCGCGCACCGACGAAGGCGCCGACATCGTGCAGGCGCTGGTGGCGCTGGGTTACAGCGACAAGGAGGCTGCCGCTGCGCTCAAGGCGCTGCCCAAGGACGTGGGCGTGGCCGAGGGCATCCGGCTGGCGCTGAAGGCGCTGGCCAAATAAGCAGGCAGCATGACGATCACCACCGACGACTTCGAGATTCCGCCGCCGCGACGCGTCGTGTCCGCGGCGCCCGCGTCGCCGCAGGAAGAGGCGATCGAGAAAGCGCTGCGGCCCAAGCTGCTGGACGAATACGTCGGCCAGGCCCGCATCCGCGAGCAGCTGGAAATCTTCATCGGCGCGGCGCGCAAGCGCGGCGAGGCGCTGGACCACGTGCTGCTGTTCGGCCCGCCCGGCCTGGGCAAGACCACGCTGTCGCACATCATCGCGCATGAACTGGGCGTCAACCTGCGCCAGACCTCGGGGCCCGTGCTGGAGAAGCCCAAGGACCTGGCGGCGCTGCTGACCGGCCTGGAACGCAACGACGTGCTGTTCATCGACGAGATCCACCGGCTGTCGCCGGTGGTGGAGGAGATCCTCTATCCGGCGCTGGAGGATTACCAGATCGACATCATGATCGGCGAGGGCCCGGCGGCGCGCTCGATCAAGCTCGAACTGCAGCCGTTCACGCTGGTGGGCGCCACTACCCGCGCCGGCATGCTGACCAACCCGCTGCGCGACCGCTTCGGCATCGTGGCGCGGCTGGAGTTCTACACCGCGCAGGAGCTGGCGCGCATCGTCACGCGCAGCGCCGGGCTGCTGAAGGCGCCGATGGACGAGGCCGGCGGCGTGGAGATCGCGAAGCGCTCGCGCGGCACGCCGCGCGTCGCCAACCGGCTGCTGCGTCGGGTGCGCGATTACGCCGACGTGAAGGGCAGCGGCCACATCACCCAGGAGATCGCGCAGCTGGCGCTGAAGATGCTCGACGTCGACCCGCAGGGCTTCGACGTGATGGATCGCAAGCTGCTGGAGGCCGTGATCCACCGCTTCGACGGCGGGCCGGTCGGCCTGGACAACATCGCCGCCAGCATCGGCGAGGAGGCCGGCACCATCGAGGACGTGATCGAGCCCTACCTGATCCAGCAGGGCTACCTGCAGCGCACGCCGCGCGGGCGCATCGCCACGCTGGCCGCGTTCCGCCACCTCGGGGTCACCCCGCCGCAGGCGCCCGGCGGCCTGTTCGAGGGTTGAGGCGGGGCCACGGGACCGCAGCACCATGAAGCACCGCTGGTTCTGGATCATCGCCGTCGCGGCCCTGGCGATGGGGCTGGCCTACGTGGCCTTCTCGGCGCGCGGCGTGCCGGCCGACGTGGTGCAGGTGCGCAGCGGTCCGCTGCTGCGCAGCCTGCGGTTTTCGGCGCGGGTCGCGACGCTGTCGCGGGTGGACGTCGGCAGCACCATCACCGGGCGCGTGGCGCAGGTGCTGGTCGACGAGGGCGCCGCGGTGCGGCGCGGGCAGAAGCTGGTGCGGCTGGAGCCGGAAGAGCTGCGCGCCGCGGTGGCGCAGGCGGCGGCGGCCGAGCGCCAGGCGCAGGCGCGGCTGGCAGGCCTGCGCAGCACCGGCCGCAGCGCCGGCACCGCGGCGCTGCAGCAGGCCGAGGCGACCCTGCGCGCGGCGCAGGCGGAGCTGGCGCGCCAGCAGCAGCTGGTGGCACAGGGCTTCGTGAGCGCCTCGCGCCTGGACGAGGCGCGCCGCGCGGTGGAGGTGGCCCAGGCGCAGCAGGCGAGCGCGCGGGCCCAGGTGCAGGCCATCGCCGACAGCGGCACCGACGTCGCGCAGGCGCAGGCGCAGCTCGCCCTGGCGCGGGCCGCGACGCAGGCGGCGCGGGCGCGGCTGGCGCAGGCCGACATCCTGGCGCCGGCCGACGCGCGGGTGTTGGCGCGGCACGTGGAGCCGGGCCAGATCGTCCAGCCCGGCAAGGCGCTTCTCGGGCTCGCGCTGGCCGGCCCGACGCAGCTGGTGGCGCCGGTCGACGAACGCTTCCTCGACCAGCTGCAGGTGGGGCAGGCCGCCATCGTCGTCGCCGACGCCTTCCCGGACCGCCCGTTCCCGGCCAGGGTGCTGACGATCGCGCCCGCGATCGATGCGCAGCGCGGCGCGGTCGAGGTCAAGCTGGCCCTGCAGCAGCAGGCGCCGGCGTTCCTGCGCGAGGACATGACGCTGTCGGTGGACGTGGCAACCGGCCGGCGCGAGCGCGCCCTGGTCGTGCCGCTGGGCGCCCTGCGCGCCCCCGGCGCCGAGGGCGGGGCGGCCACCGGCAGCGTGCTGGTGGTGGCCGACGGCGTCGCGCACGAGCGCAAGGTGAGCCTGGGCCTGCGCACGCTGGACGCGGTGGAGGTCACCCAGGGCCTGGCGGCCGGAGAGCGCGTGCTGCTGCGCGGCATCCTGGCGCCGGGACAGAAGGTGCGGCCGGCCGAGGTCGCCTGGACGCCCGGCAGCGACCGCGCCGGCGGCGGCGGGCGCGACGACATGGGGTCGATGCTTGGCAACCTCGGACGCTGAGCGCGGACCGCTGCTGGGCGGCTGGCTCGGATTCGAGCGGCGCGTCGCGCTGCGCTTCCTGCGCGAAGGCCGGATGCAGACGCTGCTGATCATCGTCGGCGTGGCCGCCGGCGTCGCCGTCATCGCCTACATCACGGCGCTGATCAACGGGCTGCAGGGCAACACGCTGACCAAGACGCTGGGCGCGCAGGCGCATGTCACCGTGCGCCCGCTCGACGACGTGGTGCTGCCGGCGCGCCCGCCGATGCCGGGCACCGCGGTCATGCCCGACATCCAGGCGCGCGAGCAGCGCCCGCGCTCGATCGCCAACTGGCAGGCCCTGGTGCCGCTGCTGGAGCGGCGCCGCGACATCGCGGCCGTCTCGCCGATGGTGTCGGGCAGCGGCCTGGCGCTGCGCGGCGAAGCCACCCAGGCGATCGCGTTGCTGGGCGTGGACCTGGACCGCTACGACCGCATCGTCGGCCTGCGCGGCAAGGTCGTCGCCGGCCAGGCGCGGCTGGCGCCGGGCGACGCGATCATCGGCCGCGAACTGGCGGTCGACCTGGGCGTGCGGCCGGGCGACCGGCTCACGCTGCTCGCCAGCAGCGTTGGCGAGCCGGTGCGCGTCAGCGCGCTGGTCGACCTGGGCGTGCGCGACCTGAACCGCCGCACCGTGATCGTGCCGCTGCGGCTGGCGCAGAACCTGCTGGGCCTGCCCGGCGGCGCCACCAGCATCGACCTCACGCTGCCCGACGTCTGGCAGGCCGACGCGCTGGCGCGCGAGCTGCGCCAGCAGCTGCCCTACGACGTGGAGTCCTGGCAGCACGCCAACGCGCAGCTGGTGTCGGCGCTCAACGCGCAGACCGTCAGCACCACGCTGATCCGCGCCGTGGTGCTGGTGGTCGTGGTGCTGGGCATCGCCAGCGTGCTGGTGGTGTCGGTGGTGCAGAAACGGCGCGAGATCGGCATCCTGCGCGCCATGGGGGCGACCCGGGCGCAGATCGTGCGGGTGTTCCTGGTGCAGGGCGCGGTGCTGGGCGCGCTCGGCTCGGCCATCGGGGTCCTGCTGGCGGTGGTCATGGTCTGGGTCTTCACCCATTTCGTGCGCGGCTCCGACGGCCTGCCGCTGTTCTCGATCGGGCTGGAGCCGGTCACGGCGCTGCGGGTGGCGCTGCTGGCGACCGCCTCGGGCGTGCTGGCGGCGATCTTCCCGGCCCGGCGTGCCGCGCGCATGGACCCGGCCGAGGCGATCCGGCTGTGAGTGCGCGCATGGAAGCCGCCGGCCACGCGCTGCTGGAACTGGTCGAGGTCCGCAAGCGCTACAACGTCGGCCTGCCGAGCGAGGCCGAGGTGTTGCACGGCATCGACCTGCGGATCGCCGGCGGCGAGTTCGTGGCGCTGGTCGGGCCGTCAGGCTCTGGCAAGAGCACGCTGCTGAACATCATCGGGCTGCTCGAGCGCATGACCGCGGGCAGTTACCGCCTGCAAGGCGAGGAAGTCGGCGGGCTGGACGACGCGCAGCTCACGCGGCGGCGGCGCGTGACGCTGGGCTTCGTGTTCCAGTTCCACCACCTGCTGCCCGCCTTCACGGCGCTGGAGAATGTGACCCTGCCGGCGCTGATGGCGCATGGCCGCGTCAGCGATCGCGAGCGGCAGCGCGCCTGCGACCTGCTGGCCGCGGTCGGGCTGGCGCAGGCCCTGCACAAGCGGCCGGCGCAGCTGTCCGGCGGCATGCAGCAACGGGTGGCGATCGCCCGGGCGCTGGTGCACCGGCCGCCGCTGGTGCTGGCCGACGAGCCCACCGGCAACCTGGACACCGCGTCGTCGGACGAGGTGTTCGCCCACCTGCGGCGCATGCACGACGAGCTGGGCACCTCGTTCATCATCGTGACCCACGACCCGCAGCTGGCGCGACGTTGCGACCGGGTGGTGGAGCTGATCGACGGCGCGATCGCCGGCGACACGCGGCCGCCCGCCGCGGCGTAGCGGCCGCGCCCTCAAGGCACTTCAGGAGCGCGGGTCGTCGTCCAGGGCTTCATGGTCCAGATGCTGGGTGTCCGACCAGCCGACCAGCGAGAAGCCTTCCGGAGTCCAGAGCAGGCGGTTGATGGCGCCGTTGGGCAATTCCCAGGTGCGCGGGGCGTTGACTTCCTGGCGGGTGGCGATCCGGTACAGCGCGTCCAGCACGCCGCCGTGCGCGACCATCACGATCTGCTCGCCCGGATGGCGCGCCGCCAGCGCCTGCACGGTGCGGGTCACGCGCTCGCGCAGCTGGATCAGCGATTCGCCGCCTTCGGGCGGCTCCCAGTCGGGGATGCGCTTGCGCCACCTGTGGGCATGGTCGGGCCAGGTCGCCTCGATCTCGACGAAGGTCTTGCCTTCGAAGAGGCCGAAGCAGCGCTCGCGCAAGCCCGGCTCGGGCACCACCGGCACGCGCGTGGCGGCGCCGATCGACTGTGCCGTTTGATGCGCGCGGCCGAGGTCGCTGGTATAGACGGTGCAGATCGGCTCGCCCGCGAGGGCTTCGCCTACCCGCCGGGCCTGCCAGCGGCCGGTGTCGTTCAGGCCGACGTCCAGCTGCCCCTGGATGCGCGCGTCGACGTTCCAGGCGGTCTCGCCGTGGCGCACGGCAATGATGCGGGTGGCGTCCATCGGCGGATTGTAGGGACAGCGCGGCCGGGTGATCGCAACATTGCGCGTCGTCAGGAGTTGGCGCGGCCGACCTGCACGTCGACCCGGCGCGGCCCCTGCGGCGGGTTCGGGAAGCCCTGCATGGCCGCCTCGAACATCGCGGGGAACACGGCTGCATTGTCGAGCCAGGGGCCGTCGTTGGAGGCGTGGCTCTCGAACACGACGCGATTGGACGGCAGTTCGCGCACGATCACGCTGACCTCGCGGTGGTACCAGGGCGATTCCCAGCCCCACGGTCCGCCGGCGCCAAAGCCGAGGCCGCGCCGGTGGTAGCCCAGGCCCCAGCCGCCCCAGCCACCCCATCCGGGCCAGCCGGCGCGCCACGGATCGGCCCAGGGCGACAGCACCGGCAGCAGGCGGCCGGCCACCTGCACCGCATAGCGCGCGTCGGCATCGTCGCGGCGCAGGCCGGCCCGGTGCAGCGCCGGATCGGCCATCGTTTCCAGCTGGGCCTGCCCGGGCTCCTGCTGCGAGGGCAGCCGGTCGAAGCGGTAGGTCGGCTGGCCCGGCAGCGCGGCCAGATGCGAGAAGGACCGGACGTTGTTGTCCAGCAGGTAGGTGCTGGCACAGCCGGCGAGCAGCAGCGCGACGGCAGCGAATGCCAGCAGCCTCGGCAGCGAGCGTTTCATGCGACCTCCGTGCGAGGCCGAAGCCTCAGATCCTGACGACTTGCAGATCGGGCAGGGCCGCGCCGGGCGGGAACTCGGGCGGATCGAACGCGCGATCCCCGTCCTCGCTGGCCACCCCCGTCACCGTCAGACCCTTGAAGTCGTAGCGCGTTCCATCGGCCAGGTGCGAGGGCACGATGTTCTGCAGCGCCGTGAACATGGTGTCGATGCGGCCCGGGTGCTGGCGCTCCCAGTCGCGCAGCATCGCCGCGACCTGCTTGCGCTGCAGGTTTTCCTGGCTGCCGCACAGCGTGCACGGAATGATCGGGAACTCGCGGTGCTCGGCCCAGCGCACCAGGTCCTTCTCGGCGACGTAGGCCAGCGGGCGGATCACCATGTGCCGGCCGTCGTCGCTGACCAGCTTGGGCGGCATGCCCTTGAGCTTGCCGCCGAAGAACATGTTGAGGAAGAAGGTCTGCAGGATGTCGTCGCGGTGGTGTCCCAGCGCGATCCGGGTCGCGCCCAGCTCGTCGGCCACCCGGTACAGGATGCCGCGACGCAGGCGCGAGCACAGGCTGCACATGGTCTTGCCCGGCTCGATCTTGTCCTTGACGATCGAATAGGTGTCCTGGTTCTCGATGTGGAACGGGACGCCGATCCTCGCGAGGTAGTCCGGCAGCACATGCTCCGGAAAGCCCGGCTGCTTCTGGTCGAGATTGACCGCGACGATCTCGAAATCGGCCGGCGCGCGCGCCTTGAGCTTGAGCAGGATGTCCAGCAGGGCGTAACTGTCCTTGCCCCCGGACAGGCACACCATGACCTTGTCGCCATGCCCGATCATGTTGTAGTCGCCGATCGCCTGGCCGACCAGGCGGCACAGGCGCTTTTCCAGCTTGTGGGCCTCGCGTTCGAGGCGGTGCTCCCGCTCGATCGGCAGCGGTTGCTTGTCTTCGGTCCAGACGGCGCTCATGGACCGGATTGTCGCATCGAGGACCAGCCCCCGCTGCCGCGGCGTGCTCTCGGGCAGGGGCAGAATCCCGCCATGGACCTCGCCGAACCGCCAGTGCTGCGTTCAACCGAAGAGGAGCAGGACTGGATCGGGCGGGCCATCCAAGCCGGCCTGGAGCGGCCGCGCCTGGCCCTGGTGCACTACGACCGCTGCGCCGTCATCTACGGGCGCAGCACGGTTCCGGCTGCCGATGTGCGCGACCGGGCCCGCGAGGCCGGCTGCACCGTGCTGCAGCGGCGCAGCGGCGGCGGGGCCGTGCTGGCCGGGCCGTGGATGCTGGGGGCTGCGCTGCTGGTGCCGCCAGCGGCGCCGCTGGGCCGGCTCGGCATCGCGGCGGCGTTTCGCGCGTTCGGCGGGGCATGGCGTCACGCACTGGGAGCGCTGGGCGCCGCCTGCCACGAGCCCGACGCCGATCGGATCGCGCGGCACAACCGCATGGTGGCCGAACTGGGCGTGAACTGGGTCTGCTTTTCGGGGCTGTCCCACGGCGAACTGGTCGACGCGCAGGACTGCAAGGTTCTGGGGCTGGCCCAGTGGCGCGGCAACTGGGGCGTGCTGCTGAGCGCCGGCATCCTGCTGCAGCCGGTGCCCTGGCAGCTGCTCGGCCGGGTGCACCTGGGCATGGGGCAGTGGGAGCCGGGGCACGCGGTCACTGCCGGCGTCGGGCTGGACGGTGGCGCGCTCGGGCAAGAACTCCTTCACGTGCTGCGGGGTGTGGCAATCGCCTGAACCCCGGTGCGACTACCACCGTCCGGTCTCGACCCGGATCGCCACTTCGCAGTCGTCGAAGATCTCCAGCTTGGCGATGCGCACGCGCACGCCGACCACGCCGGGCAGTTGCAGCAGCCGCTGCGCCAGCTTGCCGATCAGGCTTTCCAGCAGGTTCACGTGCTCGGCCGTGCACTCGTCGATGATGATCTTGCGCACCTTGCGGTAGTCCAGCACGTGCAGGATGTCGTCGTCGCGCGGCCGCAGCGGCTGCACCCCCAGGTTCAGCTCGGCGTCGACCTGGATCGGCTGCGGGGCGCGCTTCTCGTGGTCGAGGATGCCCAGGTTCGCGTCGAACCGCAGGCCGGTGATGGCGAGCGATTGCGCGCCGGTGGGCTGAGGCGTCATGGGTTCGGGGCGGAGAGCCATCGTAGGACCTGTCTGGACGTGGCGACGCCGTCGGCCAGCGCCGTCTGGATGCACGGGTGCTGCCGCTGGCTGACGTCGCCTGCAAGAAAGACGCCTTCCGGCGCGAGCCGGTCGGCCGCCGCGACCGGCACATCGGGCCAGCCGGCGGCACGCCACGCGGCATCGGCCCGCAGCATGTCCCAGGCCGAGGCGTCGGGCTCGAATCCGAACAGCACGGCGACCTCGTCGAACCGCTCTTCGCCGAACGGGCCGCCGGCGACGCGCCAGCCCCGCTCGCGCGCCTCGATCGCCTGCGGCATCGGGACGCCGACGCGTGCGGCCACGCCCGCCGCAGACAGGCGGCCGGCCAGGAAGCGCTGGGCCCGCAACGGACCGCGCGACCACAGGACCACCTCGTTGCCACGCTGCGCCAGGTACAGCGCGTTCTCGACCGCGTTGTCGCCGCCGCCCAGCAGCAGCACCCGCCGACCGCGCAACGCCGACCGGGCCGTGGTGAGGGCGATCGCGTCCAGCGGCTGCCGCGCGGCGCCGCTCCATGGATGCGCGCGCGGTCGCAGCCCGGTCGCCACCACCAGCGCCGATCCAGCGATGGTCGTCCCATCGGCCAGGCGCAATGCCTTGCGAGCGCGCGACAGCTGCTCGACGCGCTCGATCGGTGCGCCGCAGCGCAGGTCGACCCGCGCCGTCGCGCGCACATGGGCGGCGAAGCGCTGCGCGAGCTCCGCGGTCGACGTGCCGGGGAACCCCAGCACCCAGTCCTGCTGCAGGTCCAGGCGCTCCAGCAGCGACAGCGGCCGCGGCGCGCGGTCGACCAGCGTGGCGGCGACGCCCTGCTGGGCCAGCCACACCGCGCAGCTGCAGCCGCCCGGCCCGGCCCCGATCACGATCGCGCTGCCGATCGGCGCGGCCGGATTCATGCGCCGCCGCTCCCGGCCGGCGGGGGAACCAGGCCGCTCGCGCGCCATTCGAGGAACAGTACCCGGATCGCGATGGCGGCGTCCTCGGCGAAATAGCGTTTGAGGAAAGGCGAGGCCAGGAAGTTCTCGCGCACCTTCTGGCGCAGCGAGACATGCATGTGGTGCGTGCCCGGGGCATGAACCAGACCCGGTACCGGCCTGCCCTCGGCCGGGGAAAAGGCGAACTTCACTTCGTAGCCTTCGCTGACCGAGCCTTGGGTGATGCCCATGAAACGCGAGACGATGGGGTGATTGCGCGCGGCGTCGAGCGTACCCGCATTGGCGATCACCGGAAAGGCCGCGGCTTCGAGCGGCGCCGGCAGCGCGACCGGCAGGGTCGCGAACACCTCGAAGTTGAACACGTTGCTCTTGATGCCGGCCAGCAACTGGTCGCCCTGGGCGTCGGAGAACATATAGAAGGCGTAGGAACTCCCCTCGCTCGGCTGATGGCAGCGCACGGCGGTGAATGGGTATGCCATGTCGGGCGACGCCACCGGCCGCTCGGTCCACAGCCGGAAGCGCTCCAGCATCGTGCGGTCGAGGAAGGCTCCCACCAGCGCATCGATCTCCTTGGTGGAGGTGCGCCGGATCGCCACCGCCGCGATCACCGCCGAACTCAGCGGGACCAGCACCAGCAGCAGCTGCATCGACTTGCCCTTGAGTTCTTCGTCCTGCGCCAGGGCGAGCAGGCCAAATGCGAGCCCCAGCGACACGGCACACAGCCCGCCCAGCATGGCCAGGCCCCAGGATGGCAGTGTGACAATGGCGTCCTTGATGCCGCCGGTACTGGTTTCCGATTCCATGAAGAGATGCTGGAGAGGGTGCAGGAGTTGACGCCCACATTGTTGCTCGAAAAACTGGTGGCCCAGGCGCTGGCCGGGGCCGGCGGCTGGTTGCCGTTCGACCGCTTCATGGCGCTGGCGCTGTACGCGCCGGGGCTGGGCTACTACGCCAACGAATCGCGCAAGTTCGGCCGGCTGCCGGCGTCGGGCAGCGACTTCGTCACCGCCCCCGAGATGAGCCCGCTGTTCGGGCAGGCGCTGGCCGAGCAGGTGGCGCAGGCGCTGCAGGCCACCGGCACCGATGAACTGTGGGAGTTCGGCGCCGGCTCGGGCGCGCTGGCGCTGCAGCTACTGCAGACGCTGGACTCCCGCGTGCGCCGCTACACCGTCGTCGACGTCTCGGGCAGCCTGCGGGCGCGCCAGCGCGAGACGCTGGCGGCCTGGGCCGACCGGGTGCAGTGGGTGGCCGAACTGCCCGAGGCCATGCGCGGCGTGGTGGTCGGCAACGAAGTGCTGGACGCGATGCCGGTCAAGCTGCTGGCGCGCCTGGGCGGCAGCTGGCATGAGCGCGGCGTCACGCTGGCGGGCGACGCCCTCGCCTGGGAGGACCGCCCGACCGATCTGCGGCCGCCGGTCGAGCCCGAGGGCGACCATGATTACGTGACGGAGATCCACCCGCAGGCCGAGGCCTTCGTGCGCACGCTGGCCGACCGGCTGGAGCAGGGCGCCGCCTTCTTCATCGACTACGGTTTTCCCGAGCGCGAGTACTACCACCCGCAGCGCCACATGGGCACGCTGATGTGTCATCGTGGCCACCTCGCCGACGCCGACCCGCTGGCCGACGTCGGCACCAAGGACATCACGGCGCACGTCGACTTCACCGGCATCGCCGTGGCGGCGCAGGAAGCGGGATGGTCGGTGCTCGGCTACACGACGCAGGCGCGCTTCCTGCTCAACTGCGGACTGGCGGACCTGCTGGGCGCGGCCGGCATGGCCGAGCGCGTGGCCGGACAGCGCCTGATGGCCGAGCACGAGATGGGCGAGCTGTTCAAGGTGATCGGCCTGCACCGCGGCGCGTTCTGGGACGCGCTGGGCTTTCGCACGGGCGATCGCACCCACACGCTGTAGCGGGCGCTTAGACTCGACGCATGATTCGCTGGATCATCGTCATCTTCCTGGCCCTGATGCTCATCAACTGGTTCAGCCCGTTGCTGCAGCGCCTGGGCTTCGGCAAGCTGCCCGGCGATTTCCGCTTCAGGCTGTTCGGCCGCGAATGGTTCATCCCGCTCACCACGACGGTGCTGCTGAGCCTGGCGGCGGGCCTGATCTCCAGGCTCATCTGAAAGCGAGACACAAGGGCAATGGACGCCTGCATCGACGTCGGCGGCACCAAGGTGGCGGTGAGCCTGAGCAGCGGCAGCGGGCTGGCGCTGTTCGCGCGCCGCAGCGAGCCCACCGCCAAGACCGGCAGCAACGACGCGCTCGCGCGGCAGATCGTGCGCCTGGTCGACCAGGCCTGCGCCGAGATCGGCGTCGCCCCGCAGACCGTGCAGCGCGCCGCGGTGTCCTCGGCCGGGCCGTTCGTGCTGCGCGACGGGTTGGTCGAACTGGCGGCACCCAACATCTGCGGCGGCATCGCCGGCCCGGCGCGCGGCCTGCCCAACGACTGGACCACCGCGCTGCTCGAGTCGGTGCTGCGCAGGCGCTTCGCCCAGGTGCGCATCGAGAATGACTGCGTGGCGGCGCTGGAGGCCGAGCGCCGCTGGGGCGCCCTGCGCGGCGTCCAGCATTGCGCCTACGTCACCTGGAGCACCGGCATCGGGGTCGGGCTGTGCGTCGACGGCCGTCTGCTGCGCGGCAAGAACGGCAACGCCGGCCACGCCGGCCACACCTTCGTCTCCGACAACGCCGACGCGCTGTGCGGGTGCGGCAACGTCGGCGACGTCGAGGCGCTGGTGTCGGGCAGCGCCATCGCGCGGCGTTTCGGTGCCGATGCCGCCGTTCTGCTGCAGCAGGCCGAGGCCGGGGACACGGCGGCGCAGGCCGTGGTCGCCGAGTTGTGCCGGCTGATGGGGCGGGCGCTGTACAACCTGACGGCCACGCTGGACCTGCAGCGCATCAGCCTGGGCGGCAGCGTCTTCATTCACCACGCGTCGTACCTGCTGCCGCGGCTGCAGCAGGAGGTGTCCTCGCGCTTTCCTGCGCTCACGGCGGGCTGCGAGCTGGTCGCGGCCGGCCTGGGCGAGCGCGTCGGCGACTACGCGGCGCTGGCGCTGCTGGCCGACGGTGCCGACGCCCCGGCGCCTACTGCGTAGGCAGCGCCTGCGCCACCGCCGCGATACGCGCCTGGTGGATCAGCTCGCCGATGCGCGGCCCGGCCACGCCCTGCTGTTGCGCCGCCTGCGCCACCTGGTGGGTGTCCACCGCCTGTGCCGCACGCAGCGCGGCCGCCAGCCGCGCCCGCTGCGGATACGGCGCGTCCTGCAGCCCGAGCCGGCCGCGGGCGTCGCATTCGCAGGCCAGCAGGATGGCCTCCAGCCGCTGCGGCTTGCGGAAGGCATCGCAGCGTTCCAGCAAGCGCACCACGGCGGCGGCCGAGAACTCGCCGCTGCGGTGGATGTTGCCGTGTTCGCGCGCCACCACGTCGGCCAGTTCGCGGGATTCCACCGGGACGCGCAGCCGATCGCACACCCCGCGCAGCAGCCGCGCGCTGCGCTCCTCGTGCCCGATGTGGCGCGGCAGGATGTCCGGCGGCGTCGTGCCCTTGCCCAGGTCGTGCGTGAGGCAGGCGAAGCGCACCGGCAGCGGCGCCTGCAGGCGCGCGGCCATGTCCAGCACCAGCATCAGGTGCACGCCGGTGTCCACTTCCGGGTGGTACTCCGCGCGCTGCGGCACGCCCCACAGCCGGTCCACTTCCGGCAGCAGGCGCGCGAGCGCGCCGCACTCGCGCAGCAGCTCGAACATGCGCGACGGCCGCGCCTCCATCAGCCCGCGTGCCAGCTCCTGCCACACGCGCTCGGCCACCAGGGCATCGACCTCGCCGGCGGCCACCATTTCGCGCATCAGGGCCAGCGTCTGCGGCGCCACGCTGAACCCGGTGAAGCGGGCCGCGAAGCGCGCCACCCGCAGGATGCGCACCGGGTCCTCGCGGAACGCATCGGTCACGTGGCGCAGGACGCGGGCCTGCAGGTCGGCCCGGCCGCCGTACGGATCGATGATCAGGCCGCGCTCGTCCTGCGCCATCGCGTTGATCGTCAGGTCGCGCCGCGCCAGGTCCTGCTCCAGCGTCACGTCGGGTTCGGCATGGACGGCGAAGCCGCGGTAGCCGCGCGCCGTCTTGCGCTCGGTGCGCGCCAGCGCGTGCTCCTCGCGCGTCTCGGGGTGCAGGAACACCGGGAAGTCCTTGCCCACCGGCAGGTAGCCGGCCGTGATCATCTCGTGCGGCGTCGCTCCCACCACGACCCAGTCGCGGTCGTTCACCGGCAGCCCCAGCAGGGCATCGCGCACCGCGCCGCCGACGATGTACGTTCGCATCGGGGCAGTGTACCGGCCCGCTCGGGCCGGGCCGGACGAAGCGCGCTTCAGCGCGCCGGCGCCAGCCGGTAGCGCTCCTCGAACTCGCGGAAGTCGTGCTCGGCCAGGGCCGCGTCGATCCACGCCTTGACGCCCGGCAGGGCGCGCACCCGCTCCACGTAGCCGCGCACCGCCGGCGGCAGCTCGAAGCCGTAGGTGACGAAGCGCATGCACACCGGCGCGAAGAAGGCGTCGGCGATGCTGAATCGTCCGAACAGCATGGGACCGCCATGCTGCTGCAGCAGTTCGGTCCACATCGCGAACAGCCGCTGCACTTCGGCGCGCACCGCCGGCTGGTCGCGCATGGCCAGCGGCCCCACCTGCGGGATCGAAGCCTCGACGTTCATCGGGCAGGTGCCGCGCAGCGCGGCAAACCCCGAGTGCATCTCGGCGCAGACGCTGCGGGCGCGGGCCCGGGCGGCCCGGTCGGCCGGCCAGAGCTGGCGGTCCGGGAATTGCTCGGCCAGGTACTCGGCGATCGCCAGCGTGTCCCAGATCACCAGCTCGTCGTCCACCAGTACCGGCACCTTGCCGGTGGGTGTGACGCCGCGCAGGGTCTGCTTGAAGGCCGAATCGGGTTCGAACGAGTCGAAGCGCACGGCCGCTTCCTCGAAGGGGATGGCGGCCTGCTTCATCAGCACCCAGGGGCGCATCGACCAGGACGAGTAGTTCTTGTTGCCGATATACAGCTTGAGCATCGCGGTCTCCTTGCGGCCGCCGGCGGGTCCGGCCGGCACAGCCCCGCATGCTAGCGTGGACCGCGGCGCCGCCGGCCGACGGCCCTTCAGGGAAGGTCGGTTTCGCCTTCGGGCTGGCTCGCGTCGCGCGGGCCCACGCGGCCCAGCCGCGCCTTCAGCGACTGCGGCTGGCCGGTCAGGATGGCGGCGTACATGGTCGTGTTGGCCAGCACCTTCTTCACGTAGTCGCGCGTTTCGCTGAACGGCACGTTCTCGGCCCAGGCCGCCGCCTCGACCACCGGGCCGTTGCGCCAGGCGCGCGGCCGGCTCGGCCCGGCGTTGTAGGCCGCGGCGGCCAGCGGCATCGACCCGGCAAAATTGTCCAGGACGAGCTTCAGGTAGCCGGTGCCAATCGCAATGTTGGTGTCGCGGTCGTGCAGCTTGTCGAGCGTGAAGCCTGCCATGCCGATCTTGCGGGCGGTCCAGCGCGCAGTGGCCGGCATCACCTGCATCAGTCCCGACGCACCGACCTGCGAGCGCGCGTCCGTCACGAAGCGGCTTTCCTGCCGGATCAGGCCGTACACATAGGCCGGGTCGAGGGCGATCGCCTGGCTGCGCTGCACCACGGCGTCGCGGTGCGGCATCGGGAAACGCTGCTCGAAGTCGAACACCGTGCGGGTGCGCTCGCTGGTGTTGATGCAGCGGTCCCACACCTCGCGCTCGCAGGCCAGCTGGGCCGCGGCGAGCAGCTGGCGCTCCGGCATGCCGCCGGGGGTCTCGAGGTTGGTGGTGTAGTTCCACTCGCGCACGCCTTCGGTCCGCAGGCCCAGGCCGATCGCGTGGAGCGCCCGCATCAGCCCGGGATGCCGGCGCACGGTGTCGCGTTCCTCGGCGGTCGGCGGCTCGGGCCGGGCCGGCACCGCGACCTTCTGCCCCAGTTCCTCCAGCGCCAGCTGTTCGTAGAAGCCCCGCACCGACGCGATCGACTGGAACAGCTGCTGCGCCTGGGCCCGGCGGTCGTCGCCGCCCTGGGCCTGCAGGGCGCGCGCCTTCCAGTAGATCCACGCCGGCTCGGCGGCCGCCTCCCGGCTCATGGCGTTCACCGCCTGCAGCAGCTCGCGCCACTCGGGGCCGCGGCTGCCGCGCAGCGCCGCGCGCGCCTTCCAGGCCAGCATGTCGTCGCTGAGGTCGGCATCGCGGGTCACGTTGGCATAGAACGCCAGCGGGTTGTAGCCGCCGCCCATGCGCTGCGCTGCCTGCTTGCCGATCACGCCCCACACCCAGTTGCGCTCCTCGGGCGAGAGCTGCGGACCCCACTTGCTGTCGAGCTGGTGGGCGGCCTGGTCCAGGTCGCCTGCGGCCATGCGGATCAGCGCCAGCACCACCATTTCCTTGCGGGCGCGCGATGCGGCGAACACCCGGCTGGTCAGGTAGCGGGCGGGGCTGGCGGTCAACTCGTTCAGGTGCGCCAGGGCATCGGGCGCCACCAGCTGCACCGCCGCCGCCGCGGCCCGCGGCCGGTTCGCTTCCACCGCCAGGCGGGCCTTGCGCCAGGCATCCTGGGTCGCGGCCCGGGGCGCGCCGGGCGCATCGAGCAGGCGCGACATCGCGAAGGTGCAGCCGTCGTCGGCCTCGCGCTGCGCCAGCCACAGCCGGCGCACTTCCTCGGCCGCGCCGGGCGCCGGCACGCCGCCTTCGCGCAGCTGCGTTACGTACAGGCCGTAGCACCGCAGCTCGCGGTCATCGTTCATGCGGTAGCGGGGGTATTCGCCCGCCACGGTGCTCCAGTCGCGGCGCTGTCCCAGCAGCAGCAGCCAGTCGGCGCGCAGCCGGTCCTCCTGGTAGGTGCCGGCGTAGCGCGTGAGGAAATCCTGCACCTCGACGGCCGACGCCGTGTCCAGCCGCGCCCTGAGCTCCCAGTACGCGGCCCAGGGCTCCAGCACGTGGCCGCGCACCTGGGGCAGCAGCTGCGCGAGCCTGGCCTTGTTGCCCTGGCGCCAGGCCTGCTGCATCTGCAGGATCTGCTCGTCCCCGGCCGCCGGCTGCGCCTGCGCGGCGCCGGCCAGCAAGGCCAGGATCGGTGTCAGAATCTTTCGCAACTTCATTCGGCGATTATGGACAAGTCACAACAAAAGAAGGCCTTGCGCCAGCGCCTCGTGCAACGCCGGCTCGACATGCCGGACCGGCTGCGCCGCTGCGAGATGCTGCAGCGGGTGATGCGCATCTGGCTTGTCAACCGGTCCGACACCGTGATCGGCGCCTACTGGCCGATCAAGGGCGAGTTCGATCCGCTGCCGGCCCTGCACCGCTGGAAGGAGGACGGCGAGCTGCTGGACGAACCGCAGCTGCGCCGCATCGGCCTGCCGGTGGTGGACAAGGTGCGTGGGACGCTGAAGTTCCACGCATGGTTCCCCGGCTGTCCCATGGAGGACGACGCCTTCGGCATTCCCAAGCCGAAGGACACCGAGGTGATCGTGCCCACGCTGCTGTTCGTTCCCTGCGTGGGCTACGGCTTCGGCGGCTATCGGCTGGGCTACGGCGGCGGCTTCTACGACCGCACGCTCAACGAACTGGCGCCCAAGCCCTACACCGTGGGCCTGGGGTTCACGCAGGACTTCGTGATCGACCTGGAGCCGGAGCCGCACGACGTGCCGCTGGACGCCATCCTGAACGACCAGGGCGTGGTCTGGCCGATCCGGTAGCGCCCGTCAGCCGACGGGCTCCTCCCCGGTGGCGCGCCGGGTGGCCTCGGCCTGCGCCAGCAGCCATCGGCAGAAGGCCGCGATCTCCGGGCGCTGCATGCTGCGCGGGCCGGGCACCAGCCAGAACGACCAGGGCGACTTGATCCGCAGGCCGGGCAGTGCCTGCACCAGTTCGCCGCGCGCGACGTTCTCCGCCACCAGCGGCAGCCGGGCCAGCACCACGCCCTGGCCGCTGAGCGCCGCCTGCACCATCTGGTAGCTGTAGTTGAAGTAGATCCAGCGCTTGGGCTGCAGGTCGGCAAAGCCATGCGCGTCGAACCAGTGCCGCCAGGTGAGCCAGTCCTGGTCGCCGGTCAAGGCGTCCTCGATCAGGGCGAACTGCAGCAGGTCGCGCGCGTCGCGCACCGGCGTGCCGCTGCGCAGCAGCCAGGGGCTGGCCAGCGGCGTCAGCTCCTCGCCGAACAGCCGGATCGAGTCGGCGGGCATGCTGTCGGTCGGCCCGTTGCGCAGCGCCAGGTCGACGTCGGCGACCTCCAGGTCGACCGTGGCGTCGGTGGCGTCGATGCGGATGTCGATGTCGGGGTTGTCGCGCTGGAACTCCTCCATGCGCGGGATCAGCCACAGCGACGCGAAGGAGGCGAAGGTGCTCAGCGCCACCGTGCGCCGTCCCGCGCTCTGGCGGATCTGGCGCACCGCGGCGTCGATCCGCGGCAGCGCATGCGTCACGGCCGCCAGCAGTTGCGCACCGGCACTGGTCAGTTCCACCGCCCGCGTGTGGCGCAGGAACAGGCGCACCCCGACCTCCTCCTCCAGCCCCTGGATCTGGCGGCTGACGGCGGGCTGGGTCAAGGCCAGGTCCTGCGCGGCGGCACGGAAATTCAGGTGCCGTGCCACTGCTTCGAAGGTGCGCAACGCCCCGGCGCTCACCGGCCGGGTGCGCAGCGGCGAAGGTCTGGTCATGGCTGCTTGATTGATGCGATTGGAACATCAATAGCCTAACCGGAAATCATTGGACCAACAACCGTAGTGCAGTCATCATTCAGCCATATCGGGAGCAACGCTGTGGCACACACCAATGCCAAATTCACATCGACGAGTGGCCTGGCCGCCGGCCCCTGCCGGCTGTCGCCGGGGCGCGCGCTGAGCCTGCAGTCGGCGCACGGCGGGCTGTTGCGGGTCACCCGGGGCGGTTTGTGGGCCACCTTCGACGGGCCGCATGCGGGTCCGGGCAACCGGCTGGGCGACCATGTGCTGGAAGCGGGCGACCTGCTGGTGCTGGGGCCGGGCGAGCGGCTGGTGGTGGAGCCGGCGCGGGCGGCGCAGGAGGCCCAGATCGAATGGCGGCCGGCCGACGCTCCCTGCGAGGAGGCCCGTCTGGTGCGCCTGGGGGCGCCCGCATAATCGGCGGATGCCGGCGCCACCGTCTCCCGGGGACACAACTCAGCAATTCGAGACCGGTCGCGATCCGGCGCGGGCGCAGGGCGTCCACGTCGTGGTGATGGGCGTGGCCGGTTGCGGCAAGTCGGCCGTGGGCCAGCGGATCGCGCAGGCCGCTGCGTTGCCGCTGATCGAGGGCGACGAATTCCATCCGCCCACCAACATCGCGAAGATGCGGCAAGGCATCGCGCTGCAGGACGACGACCGTGCCGGCTGGCTCGACCGGCTTGGCCGTGAACTGCTGCGCCATCCCGGCGGTGCCGTGCTGACCTGCTCGGCCCTCAAGCGCTCCTACCGTGACCGCTTGCGCGCCTTCGTGCCCGGCCTGCGCTTCGTGCACCTGGCCCTGACGCAGGAGCAGGCGCTGCAGCGGGTGGCCGCCCGCGACGGCCACTTCTATCCACCCAGCCTGGTGGCCAGCCAGTTCGAGGCCCTGCAGGACCCGGCCGGCGAAGCCGGCGTGCTGCCGGTCGACGCCATCCGGCCGCTGCAGGAGGTGGCGGCCCGCGCCGTCGCGTGGCTGGCGCAGCCCGCCTGAGCGCCTGGGCATCGGTCCTTCGGTACGATTCGCGTGGCCCCGGGCGGGGCCGAACGGGAGCAGCACCAATGTCCAAGGCATTCGCCAGCCAGGCCGACCTGGCCGACAAGAAGATCACCTTCGAGCAGCTGAGCGCGCACTGCTGGGCCTACACCGCCGAGGGCGACCCGAACTCGGGCGTGATCATCGGCGACCGGTTCATCATGGTCAGCGACGCCACCGCCACGCCGGCGATGGCACGCGACCTGATCGCGCGCATCCGCACCGTCAGCGACAAGCCGATCAAGTACGTGCTGCTCACGCACTACCACGCGGTGCGCGTGCTGGGCGCCAGCGCCTATGCCGCGGAGGGCGCCACCGAGGTCATCGCCAGCCAGGGCACCTGGGACCTGATCGCCGAGCGCGGGCAGCAGGACATGCAGTCGGAGATGGAGCGCTTCCCGCGCCTGTTCCGCGACGCCGGGTCGGTGCCCGGCCTGACCTGGCCCACCATGGTGATCGGCGGGGGTGACCCGAGCCGGGGCGAGGCGCCGGGACGGCTCACGCTCGATCTGGGCGGCGTGCGGGTGCAGGTCTGGCACCCAGGTCCCGGCCATACGCGCGGCGACACCATCGCCTGGGTCGAGGACGAGCAGGTGCTGTTCTCCGGCGACCTGGTCGAATACAACGCCGGCGTGTACACCGGCGACGCCCACCTGGAGGCGTGGCCGGCCACGCTGGAGGCCTTGCGGGCACTGGGCGCGCAGGCGCTGGTGCCCGGCCGCGGCCAGGCGATGAAAGGCAGCGCGCAGGTCAACGAGGCGCTGGACTACACCAGGCGCTGGGTGCAGACGCTGTACCGCTGCGCGCAGGAAGCCGCCGCGGCGAACATGGACCTGAAGGCGGCGATGGCGCATACGCGCAAGAGCATGGACCCGCTGTTCGGCCAGGTGTTCATCTACGAGCACTGCCTGCCGTTCGACGTGAGCCGCGCCTGGGACGAGGCGCGCGGCATCCAGCATCCGCGCATCTGGACCGCCGAGCGTGACCGCGAGATGTGGGCCGCGCTCCAGTGAGACGAGTCGGCCGCCGACTACATGGTGGCCGGGTTCGGGACGACGCCACGGCCGGGCTCGCGTCCCTAAGCTGCGCGCATCGTCTTGCGACACTCCCCAGGAGCCAACCATGTCTTCCGACAAGTCCGTTCCGCGCATCCTGCAGCAGCCGCCCGGATCCGGCAGCGACCGGCCGCAGGAGCCGGCGGGCCCGGCCGACTCGCAGTCCGGCCCCGGCGCGCAATCGCCCCAGCAGGACATCGGCGAGGGCAGCTACCAGGCCACGCGCGACTACCAGGAGGACATCGGGGACTACCTGAAGCAGGCCGACGTGGCGGCCGACGCCAAGGACGCCAAGCCGCGCTCGCAGCAGGAGGCCCGCGAGCTGGACGCCGCCGAGCGCGAAGGCCGGTCGCACTCCAAGGGCGAGCGCTGACCAAGGGCAGCGGCCGGGAGCCTCGCCGGCCGTTTGGTCACCCGTCAGAGGCGCTGCATGCAGCGGGACGGCATTGCCGGCCCGCGCCCCTGCGGCCAGGGTCAGCAGCACCATAATCCTGGCAAGTCTCGACGGAGACGGCATCCAAGAGGGAAGTTGCATGTCAGCAATCGATGTGGTCGTGATGGCTGCGGGCAAGGGGACGCGCATGAAGAGCCGCCTGCCCAAGGTGTTGCATTCCTTGGCCGGGCGCGCCCTGCTGCGCCATGTGATGGATACGGTGCGGGGACTGGCGGCGCGCCATGTGGTGGTGATCACCGGCAACGGCGCCGCCGAGGTCGAGGCCGCGGTGACCGGCTGGGCGGGCGAGGCGGGCGGCGAGCCGCCGCGGTTCGCGCGCCAGGAGCCGCAGCTGGGGACCGGGCACGCCGTGCAGCAGGCCGCGCCGCTGCTGCCCGATGACGGCATCACCCTGGTCCTCAACGGCGACGTCCCGCTGGTCGAGGCCGCCACCCTGCGCCGGCTGGTCCAGCACGCCGGCGCCCGGCAGCTCGCCCTGCTGAGCGTCGAACTGGCCGACCCCACCGGCTACGGCCGCATCCTGCGCGAGGGCGGCTCGGTCCGCGCGATCGTCGAGCAGAAGGACGCCGACCAGGAGCAGCGCCGCATCCGCGAGGTCTACACCGGCTTCATGGCGGTGCCCACGGCCCTGCTCAAAGGCTGGCTGTCGCAGCTCGGCAACGACAACGCGCAGGGCGAGTATTACCTGACGGATGTGGTGCAGCTGGCCGTGCGCGACGGTATGCAGGTGGCGGCGGTGCAGGCGTCGGACCCGGTCGAGGTCGAGGGCGTCAACAGCCCGCTGCAACTGGCCCAGCTCGAGCGCGCCTTCCAGCTACGGCAGGCCCGGCGCCTGATGGAGCAGGGCGTGCGGCTGGCCGATCCTGCGCGCTTCGATCTGCGCGGCGAGCTGCGGTGCGGCCAGGACGTCGAGATCGACGTGAACTGCGTGTTCGAAGGACGGGTGTTGCTGGGCGAGGGCGTACGCGTCGGCGCGAACTGCTTCATCGCCAACGCGGCCATCGCGGCCGGCGCGGTGATCCATCCGTTCACCCACATCGACGGCGAACGCGGGGGCGTGACGATCGGGGAAGGCGCACTGGTCGGCCCGTTCGCGCGACTGCGCCCGGGCGCCGACCTCGGCCCCGAGGTTCACGTCGGCAATTTCGTCGAGATCAAGAACTCGTCGCTGGCGCGCGGCGCCAAGGCCAATCACCTGGCCTACCTGGGCGACGCCGTGGTCGGCGAGCGCGTCAACTACGGGGCCGGTTCGATCACGGCCAACTACGACGGCGCCAACAAGCACCGCACCGTGATCGAGGACGACGTGCACATCGGCAGCAACTGCGTTCTTGTGGCGCCGGTGAAGATCGGCCGCGGCGGCACGGTGGGCGGCGGCTCGACCATCACCAAGGACACGGCGCCCGGCGCGCTGGCGGTGGCGCGGGGCCGCCAGGTCAGCATCGACGGCTGGCAGCGGCCGAAGAAGACGCCGAAGAACTGATCGGAACGAGAAAACCCGTTCGGCTGTTCAGCCCAGCGGCACGCGCGGATCGAATTTGGCGCGCCGCACCGAGAAGAACGCCTTCACGTTGCGCACGTTGGCATCGCTGGTGAACAGCCGCTGGGTCAGCGCCAGGTAGTCCGGCATGTCGCGCGTGTGCACCACCAGGATGAAGTCGGGGCCAGGTGACACCCGGTAGCACTGCTGCACCGCGCCGTCGCGCACCACCCGCTCCTCGAACGCTGCCAATTGCTCCTCGCCTTGGCGGTCCAGGGTGATCTCGACCAGCGCCTGCAGGCCATGGCCCAGCTGCGGCGCGAGCCGGTTCCAGTCCAGCACGGCCACCTGCCGCTCGATCAGCCCGGCGTCGCGCAGGCGCTTCACCCGGCGCAGGCAGGTGGGCGGCGACACATGCACGCGCGCCGCCAGCTCCTGGTTGCTCAGGGAGGCATCGTTCTGGAGCTGATCCAAAAGAGCCATGTCCAGCTGGTCGAGCGTGGTATCTGATTTCATTTAAATACTCAAGGCGGTATTATATTTCCTGATAGATAATATGCGAAATGAAATTGCATAAATCTAGGTAGATAGATCACATATTTCATCGCCAAACCCCTACAGTGCCTCACTTTCGAGGGAGGTGTTCCATGTGTGGCATCGTCGGCGCCGTCTCCGCGCGCAATATCGTTCCGATCCTGGTGCAGGGCCTGCAGCGGCTGGAATACCGTGGCTATGACTCCTGCGGCGTGGCCGTCCACGCCGATGGCCTGAAGCGCGCGCGCAGCACCGACCGCGTGGCCAAGCTGCTGGACCAGGTGCAGCAGGAGCAGCTGGGCGGCACCACCGGGATCGCGCACACCCGCTGGGCCACCCATGGGGCGCCCGCGGTGCACAACGCGCACCCGCACTTCAGCCACGGCCCCGGCCCTGATGCCTCAAGCAGGCCGGGCCGGGTCGCGCTGGTGCACAACGGCATCATCGAGAACCACGAGGAGTTGCGCGCGGCCCTGCAGCGCAAGGGCTATGTCTTTGCGAGCCAGACCGACACCGAGGTGATCTGCCACCTGATCGACAGCCTGTACGACGGCGACCTGTTCCAGGCCGTGAAGGAAGCCACCGCGCAATTGCACGGCGCCTACGCGATCGCCGTGTTCTGCAAGGACGAGCCGCATCGCGTGGTGGGGGCTCGCGCCGGCTCGCCGCTGGTGCTGGGCGTGGGCCAGGAGGGCGGCGAGCACTTCCTGGCCAGCGACGCGATGGCGCTGGCCGGCGTCACCGACCAGATCGTGTACCTGGAGGAAGGGGACGTCGTCGACCTGCAGCTGGGCCGCTACTGGGTGGTCGACCGGTCGCAGCGCCCGGTCGAGCGACCCGTGCGCACGGTGCAGGCGCACAGCGGCGCGGCCGAGCTCGGGCCGTATCGCCATTACATGCAAAAGGAGATCTTCGAGCAGCCGCGCGCCGTGGCCGACACCCTGGAAGGTGTGCACGGCATCACGCCGGAACTGTTCGGCGATGGCGCGCACCGCGTGTTCAAGGAGGTCGACTCGGTGCTGATCCTGGCCTGCGGCACCAGCTACTACAGCGGCTGCGCCGCCAAGTACTGGCTCGAGAGCATCGCGAAGATCCCGACCCAGGTGGAGATCGCCAGCGAGTACCGCTACCGCGACACGGTGCCGCACCCGGGCACCCTGGTGGTGACCATCAGCCAGTCGGGCGAGACGGCGGACACGCTGGCCGCGCTGCGCCACGCGCAAGGCCTGGGCATGAATAAGACGCTGACGGTGTGCAACGTGGCCACTTCGGCGATGGTGCGCGAGTGCAAGCTGGCCTACATCACCCGCGCCGGCGTCGAGATCGGCGTGGCGTCGACCAAGGCGTTCACCACGCAGCTCGCCGGCCTGTTCCTGCTGACGCTGGCGCTGGCCCAGGTGAAAGGGCGGCTGTCGGAGGAGCAGGAGGCCGCGCACCTCAAGGCCATGCGCCACCTGCCGTCGGCGCTGTCGGCGGTGCTGGCGCTGGAGCCCCAGATTATCAGCTGGGCCGAGGACTTCGCGGGCAAGGAGCATGCGCTGTTCCTCGGGCGCGGACTGCACTACCCGATCGCCCTGGAAGGCGCGCTCAAGCTCAAGGAAATCACCTACATCCACGCCGAGGCCTACGCCGCCGGCGAGTTGAAGCACGGCCCGCTGGCGCTGGTCACCAGCGAGATGCCGGTGGTGACCGTCGCGCCCAACGACGCGCTGCTGGAAAAACTCAAGAGCAACATGCAGGAAGTGCGCGCCCGCGGCGGCGTGCTCTACGTGCTGGCCGACGCCGATTCACGCATCGGCGCCAGCGAGGGCATCCACGTGATCCGCATGCCCGAGCACTACGGCCCGCTCAGCCCGCTGCTGCACGTCGTGCCGCTGCAACTGCTGGCGTATCACACGGCGGTGGCGCGGGGAACTGACGTGGACAAGCCGAGAAACCTCGCGAAGTCGGTCACGGTCGAGTGACCGGCTTGGCGCGGCGCGCAAGTGACGCGCCGCTGGCGCGAGTTTCTTGGCTTAGGGGCGCACTCACATCGCCAGCGAAGTGATGCGAGCACCACAACCGCGCGATCTTGCATGGAGCGTGACCGTCAAATGAGCGCGCGGTCCCGCGCGTAACGTATGCGCGGGAAACAGAGTCGCTTGCAGCGTCCTATTCCCAGGCGGTGTACGCCCCGACGGCAATGGCCGCCGGGGCGCTTTCGTTGTAGGCATGGTCGATCGCCGCCCCGATGTTGTCCAGGTCGGCCGCCGACTCCACCCGCCAATGTCTGATGCCAAGCGTGTCGAGCATGGGCTCGAGCATGGCGACCACGCGCCGACGCGACTGGCGTGGGTCCTTGCCCAGGTTGGAGAATTCGCGTCCCCATGGACCGATCATCAGCACCAGCGGCAGCTTCGCATCGATCCCGACGGCCCGTATCGCGTTGACCGAGGCATAGAAGCCCTGGTTCTGCATGATCACGACGGTCTTCTTGCCCCCGATCCACAAGCCCGCCGAGCATTCAACGGCCTGGTCTTCGGTGCAGCAGCGCATCACGCGCGTGTCTGGAAGGTATCCCTGTTCCAGGTGCATCTGCAGCGACAGCTGCGCATAGTCGGGCACCGTGGTGACGTGCGTGATCTGCTTGGCACGAAGGACATCCAGGATCGCGCGGGCGCTGACGGAATATTGACTGAGTTCGCTCATGTTCGTGTTCCTGGGATCAATCGAGGCGGACGTTGGCCGCCTTCACGACCTCTCCCCATTTCGCGGACTCGGCCTGGATCACCTTGCCGAACTCGTCGAGCGTTTCCTCGCCCGGTTCGGCTCCCATCCTGGCAAGCATTGCCAGCACGTTGGCGTCACGGGCGGCAGCCTGGATGGCGTCGGCCAGCTTCTTGGCAATGTCCGGACTGACGCCAGCCGGGGCCAGCACGCCATGCCAGGCGCGGACCTGGAAGTCAGCCAGTCCCGCTTCAGCCGTGGTGGGAACATTGGGTTGTGCCGCGCTGCGTTTGGGGCCTGCGAATGCCAGCGCCTGCAGCTTTCCGGAGTTGATGTGCGGCATGAGGCTGACCGGGTCGCCGAAGATCGCATCCACATGGCCGCCCAGCAGGTCGGTGATCGCCGGGCCGCCGCCCTTGTAGGGCACGTGCAGGACGTCGGCGCCGGTCCTCATGCGAAACAGCTCGATCGCCAGATGTGCAGGAGTGCCCTTGCCGGCGGACGCAAACGTGATCTTGCCTGGCTGGGCCTTGGCCATCTTGATCAGGTCGGACACGCTGTTGGCCTTGAGCGCGGGCCCGGCCGCCACGTAGTTGGTGAGGTAGGCGAAGTTGGATATCGGCCTGAAATCACGCGGAACGTTGTATGGCAACTTGGGATAGAGCGCGGGTGCGATGGAGTGGGTGCCCAGCGTCCCCATCATGATCGTGTAGCCATCTGGCGCCGCCTTGGCGGCCGTCGCGCTGCCGATCGTTCCACCGCCGCCGCCGACGTTCTCGATGACGACCGGCTGGCCGAGCTGCTCCTTCATTCGCTCCACCAGCACCCGTGCCAGGCCGTCGGTGCCCCCGCCGGGAGGGAACGGCACGATCATGCGGATCGGTCTGGCGGGATAGACCTCCGCGGCCGCGGCGCCGGTGGCGGCGAACAGCCCGACCAGCGTGCCCGCGACGAGGAGCGTGGCGTGTCTGCGCTTGAACATGGGATTCCTTTGCCTGTGTCTTGCTAGCGGACAGGCATCGACTCGAGCACTTGCCGCAGCCGACGAGCCTCGTCGCCCATCCGGGTGATCTGGTTGTCCGGGATCTCGCGCTGCGGTGTGCTCGCCGTGTAGTAGCCGGAATCCGGTTCGATGCGCACGTGGCCGAAGACGGGCCCGGCGGCGGGCGGCAGCGCGGAGAGGATCGCCTGCATGCGCTCGGCGGATTCGATTTCGATCGCCATCGGGTAACCGGCGGCACGCGCCATGGCGCAGAAGTCCACCACCCCGGCCCGCGGGCTCGCCAAGTTTGCCGTTCCGCCGTACTGGACGCGGTTGTTGAACAGCAGGTGGACCAGGTTCCTGGGCATCGCCTCGGCCACCGTGACCAGCGAGCCAAGTTCCATCAACAGGCTGGCGTCGCCGTCCAGCACCCACACGCGAACGTCCGGGCGCGCCGTGGCTATGCCCAAGCCGATCGACGCGGCACCACCCATCAGGGGCACGCAAGTCACGAAGTTGGACTTGGGCGCGATGCCGGGGAAGACCTTCATCGTCGACATGGTGATCACCACCACGTCGTCCTTCGCGATACCGGCCACAATCCGGCACGCCTCTTCGCAGAACATCGGTTTCATTGGGGACCTCTCTTGTTCATTGACGGCAGGTCACCCAGCCGCCACCCAGTGCGTAACGCGCGACCGCCTCTTCGTCGAACTCGAAGCCGAGGCCCGGGCCCGTCGGCACCAGCAGGTTGCCTTCTCGCATCTGGAGTTGCCTGTTGACGAGCCGCTTGAAGTTCAGCACCTGGTCATCGGGGAAATACTCCACGTACCGTGCGTTCGGCGCCGCGGCGACCAGATGCACGTGCAGGTCGTGGAACCAGTGCGGGCAGACCGTCACCCCGTAGGCATCGGCCAGACTGGCGATCCGGCGCCACTCGGTGATGCCGCCGCAGACGGCCGCATCGGTTTGCAGGATCTGGGCCCCGCCCTTGTCCAGCAGCTCCTTGAAGCGCCACCGCCCGGCCTCGATCTCGCCCGTGGCAACCATGAGGCTGGTGCTACGGGTCAGGCGTGCATGGTTGTCGATGTCGTCCGGGCTGAACGGCTCTTCGATGAAATACGGGGTGTAGGGCTCGAAGCGCCGGACATAGCTCAGTGCCGTCGGAAGGTCGGACCAGGCGTTGTTCGCGTCGAGCATCAATTCGACGTCGGGGCCGATCGCCTCGCGCGCGGCGCGCACGCGCGCCTCTTCCTCACGCGGCGAAAAGCGTCCGACCTTGATCTTCACCGCCTTGAATCCTGCCGCGACATATGAGCGCATTTCGTCCGCGAGGTGACCCGGAGTCTTGCCGTCGACGTAATAGCCACCGCTGGCGTAGGCCGGCACGGACTGGGTGGTCCAGCACCCCATGTATTGAGACAGGGGCAGTCCTGCCGCCCTGGCGTTCAGGTCCCACAGCGCGATGTCGAGGATGCTGATGCCGCGCATCACGGTACCGGCGCGCCCCTGAAGGATCGACTCGCGGTACATCTCCTGCCACAGGCCCTCGGTCCGATTCGCTTCCTGGCCGAGCAGCAGCGGGGCGAGCAGGTCCTGAACTGCCGCCAATGCGATCGGAGCGCCGGTGCTGCCGACATAGCAGAAGCCGATGCCTTCATGGCCGGCGTCGGAGCGGACCTTGACCAAGGCGTAGTCCCTGGCCCTGACGGTTCGGGTGGCGAAGGACGTGACCTTGTCGAGCGGGATACGAGCGAGCGCGACCTGGATGGATTCAATCTTCGGCATGTGATCCTGTATGTTGAAGAGACGCTAGTTGGCCGTGATCCTGGCTTCCTTGACCACGTTGCGCCACTTGTTGGTTTCGCTGCGGATGTGAGCGGCGAAGTCGCCAGCCGCGCCACCGGCGATTTCGCCGCCGAGGATCGCCACCCGCTCCTTGAAGGCTGGTGCGTCCAGGACCTTCAGGACGTCGCTGTTGAGCTTGGCCACGATGGACGGCGAGGTACCGGCTGGAACGACCAGGCCTTGCCAGTCGCGCACGTCCACCGCGATCCCGGACTCGGCGAGCGTTGGCAGGTCAGGGAACTGGGACATGCGGCTGTCGCTGGTCACCGCCAGCGCGCGCAGCTTGCCCGCCTTGAGCAGCGGCAGCGCGGCCGGCGCGGCCGCGAACATCAGGGTGACATGTCCTGCCACGACGTCCTGCAGTCCCGGGGCGGCGCCCTTGTAGGCAACGTGGGCCATGTCGACGCCGGCCGTGAGCTTGAAGAGCTCGCCGGCCAGGTGCGCGGGCGAACCGTTGCCGCCCGAAGCAAAGTTGGTCTTCCCCGGCCGCGACTTGACGTAGGAAATCAGCTCGGCGATCGAGCGCGCCGGCACGGAGGGATTCACCACCAGCACGTTGCCCTGGCGAGCCAGCCCCGTTACCGGCACCAGGTCCTTGCCGATGTCGAACGCAGGCTTGGCGAGCAGCTCCTGGGCCACGACGTGATTCATGTTCAGCACGCCGACGGTATGGCCGTCCGGCTGTGCCCTGACCACTGCCTCCAGGCCGATCATGCCGCCAGCGCCCGGTCGGTTTTCAACGACCACCGGCTGTTGCCAGGCCTGCGACAGGCGCTCGGCCAGCAGACGGGCCAGGATGTCGGTCGGTCCGCCGGCCGCAAAGCCGACGATGAGATGAACAGGCTTCGAAGGGTACTGCTGAGCGCGGCCGACCGTGGCATGGCCCACGGCGAGTGCGCAACACGCAGCAGCCACGAAAGTACGACGGGACCCTTGCACGGACACCTCCTCCAGGAGTGCCGGACTCTAGCAGATGTCCCGAGTTTGTACATACATTTGTAGCGAGCGTTAACCCTTAGTGTTCTCAGGCGATTCCAGCAAATGAATGTACATTTGCTGGACCATGAAGAAGAGGTTGACTTGATGGCTCCCACTGCCCGACCGGCACGTTATCGCCTGATCGCGGACGAATTGGCAGCTCAGATCCGTGCGGGCGCGTACGCGCTGGGCGAGAACCTGCCTGTCGAGCACGACCTGGCCAGGCAGTTCGACACCAGCAGGCAGACGATTCGGGAGGCGCTGCGAGTGCTGAGCGATCAGGGCCTCATCGCGCGTCGGGCGGGCTTCGGGACCACCGTGATCAACAGCGGCACGCGCCCGGTGTTCGTCCTGTCGCTAGGCAACCTTGGGCAGTTGCTCAGCTACCCCGAAGGCGTGGTGCGCCGGCACATGGACACCGGCCCGTACGTCGCCGAGGGCGCCACGGCCGCCCTGCTCGGGTGCCCAGAGGGGACCGCATGGATGCGCGTTCGTGCCGTACGCTTCGAAAACGGGCGCGACGAGCCGCTCTGCTGGGTCGATATTTACGTGGCGCCGCAATTTGCTTCCATTGTCAGCAAGCGCGGGGCAGAGCGGCAGCCGATCATCGAGCAGATTGAAAAGTCCTTTGGCCAGAAGGTCGAGGCGGCCGAGGTCGAATTCGCGGTGGGAAGAGTGCCGCGCGAGATGGCGGCAGCACTGCAAGTGCAGCCGGCCAGTCCGGCCTTGACCGTGGTTCGTCGATATCTTGGAGTAGCGGGCGAGCCGCTCGAGATCACGGTCAGTACGCACCCGGAGAACCGGTACACCCATCGGATGAGGCTGCGAAAGTCTGCGAGGCCCTGATAGGCGCCGCATTGCGATCCGTCCGCTGGGCTCGACTTCCGTTGCCGTGCGGAACATGCGGATCGTGCTGACCCACCGGCAGGCCGGCGGCCGTCCACGCCGGCAGGCCGCCCGCGAGCACGCGGACGCGATGGCCGTGCCTGGCCAGCACCTGGGCCGCGCGGGCCGCGGATGCGTCATTGGGGCAATCGCAATAGGCGACGATGCGTGCGGCCTTGTCCAGTGCGCGCAGCCGGTCCGCGAGGCCGGCATCCAGGGGCGTCTGCAGTGCGCCGGGAATGCCGGCGTGCGGCGCCACGCCGGCGGAGCGGACGTCCAGCACTACCAGCGGTTCGCCATCAGCGGCCATGGCCGCCAGTTCCTGCGGCGTGACCCTGGGCACGGCGCGCATCCGGCGGTGCACGACGAACCGGTGCAGCGCCCGGCCCGCCACGTACAGGGCCAGCAGCCCGAGCACCAGCGGCAGCGCGGTGCCCCCGAGGTGCTGCAGCAGGTCCAGCAGCGCCGTCACCTGGGCGTGGAACACCCGCCCGGCCGCGAGGGCGCTGCCCGCCCACAGCACGGTTCCCGCCAGGTCGAGCAGCAGGAAGGTCGGCAGCGGCATCCGCAGCGCCCCTGCCATCGGGGACGTGAGCGTCGAGACGCCGGGAATGAACTTGGCGAACAGGATGGTGAGGACGCCGCGGCGGGCGAAGCCCAGCTCGCTCTTGCGGATGCAGGTCGCCGGCGACAGCGAGACCCGGCACAGCAGGCCCAGCACTGAACGTCCGTGACGGCGCCCCGCGAGGAACCACAGCGTGTCGGCCACGGCACAGGCGAGCACCGCGGCGGACAAGGCCTTCAGTGCGAACGTCCCATCGGCGGCGGAGCGCCCGCCCGCCAGCAACAGGAACGGCACGGCGGGAATCGGAGCGCCCAGTTGCTCCACCAGGATACCGAAGAACACCGCGAGCACGCCGTGCGCTTCGAACAGATCAATGATGCCTGCCATGGGAGTGCACTGTAGGAGCCGACGCGCCGCCAGGCAAGCGGCAGCGCGTCGATGCAGCGTTGCTGCTGCGGCAACAGTGTCGGCGACGCGATGCGCCGGGGCGCTGCGGGCCGGCGCGCGGCCCGCAACGCGGGATCAGCCGAACAGCTTGGTCGCGATCTGGGCGACGTGCCGGCCCTGGAACTGCGCCATGCCCAGCTCCTGCTCGCTGGGCATCCGCTCGCCCTGGCCGCCGGCGATGGTGGACGCGCCGTAGGGGCTGCCGCCCTTGATCTCGTCCAGGCCCATCTGGCGCTGCTCAGCGTAGGGCAGGCCGACCACGACCATGCCGTGGTGCAGCAGCGTGGGGATGAAGGTGAGGATGGTGCTTTCCTGGCCGCCGTGCTGCGTCGCCGAAGACGTGAACACCGAGCCGACCTTGCCGATCAGCGCGCCCGAGGCCCACAGCCCGCCGGTCTGGTCGACGAAGTTGCGCATCTGGGCCGTCACGTTGCCGAAGCGCGTGGGCGAGCCGAAGATGATCGCGTCGTAGTTGACCAGTTCGGCCGGCTGCGCCACCGGGGCGGCCTGGTCGGCCTTGCCGCCGGCTCCCTTGAACACGTCGGCGGGGACGGTTTCGGGCACGCGCTTGAGGTCGACGGTGGCACCGGCCACGCCGCGCGCGCCTTGCGCCACCGCGGCGGCCATGGCCTCGATGTGGCCGTAGAAGCTGTGATAGAGGACGAGAATCTTTGCCATCTTGTTTCACTCCGTTGAGGTTGGTTGGGGGACTGGAACACTCTAAGGCGCGCAGGCCCGCCGGTTCTTGCTGAATACGCAATGCCGTGTTGCGGCGGCAGGCGCAATGGACGCCTCGACCGCGGCGGGCCGCCTAGAATGCCAGTCCCGATCCGGCCGGCAACCAGGAGGGCTCATTGATCGAGATGCGCATCCAGCAGCGGCGCCGCGACCTCGGCGGCTTCGAGGTCGGCCGGGTGCTGCCCTTCGCCAGGCGCCGCATGGTCGGGCCGTTCATCTTCTTCGACCACATGGGCCCGGTCCGGTTCGAGCCCGGCGTTCCCAGGTCGGTGGACGTGCGACCGCATCCGCATATCGGCCTTGCCACCGTCACCTACCTGTTCGAGGGCGAGATCACGCACCGCGACAGCCTGGGTTCGCTGCAGGTCATCCGGCCGGGCGAAGTGAACTGGATGACCGCCGGGCGCGGCATCACGCATTCCGAGCGCTTCGAGCGGGCGCGCCGCGAAGGCGGGCCGATGCACGGCATCCAGGCCTGGGTCGCGCTGCCCACCGAAGACGAGGAAACGGATCCGGCCTTCGCCCATTACGGCGGCGACGAGCTTCCGGCGATGCAGGAGCGCGGCGTGCGCGGCCGCCTGATCGCCGGCGAGGCCTACGGGCTGAAGGCGAACGTCAGGACCCATTCGCCGATGTTCTACGTGCACTGGGAACTCGACGCCGGCGCCGCGGTGGACCTGCCCGCGCAGTACTCCGAGCGCGCCGTCTACGTGGTCAGCGGCCGTGTCGCGGTCGGGGCAGCCGAAGTGGCGCAGACGGAAATGGCGGTGCTCGCCGCGGGTGCCGGCGCGACGATCAGCGCCAGCCAGCCAGCGGTGGTGATGGCGATCGGCGGCGAGCCCGTCGGCGAGCGTTTCATCGAGTGGAATTTCGTGTCGTCATCGAAGGAGCGCATCGCCCAGGCCAAGGCCGACTGGCGCGCCGGCCGCATGAAGCTGCCCGAAGGGGACACGAGCGAGTTCGTCCCGTTCCCCGGCGACGGCGGGCCGGCCAACCCGATGTCCTGAACCTGCGCCGCGCGGAAGTGCCGGGGACTCCTGCCCGCTAACCGTCCCCGAGCGGCTGCAGTTCCTGCAGCACCGTGGGCACCAGTTCGGACACCGTGGGGTGGATGTGCATGGTCCTGGCCAGCGCGGTGGCCGTGGTGCCGGCCGCCATCGCGTCGAGCAGCAGGTGCGCGACTTCGTCGCCGGCCAGCCCCAGGATGGAAGCGCCCAGGATGTGCCGCGTTCCGGCATCCACCAGCACCTTCATGACGCCCTGCGTCTCGCTGGCCTCCTTGGCGCGACCGACGCGCTGCATGGAGCGCTTGCCGACCAGCACCGGCCGGCCAGTGGCCCGCGCCTCCTGCTCGCTCATGCCGGCGCGGCCCAGCGGCGGGTCGATGAACAGCGCGTAGCAGGGCACGCGGTCGCGCAGGCTGCGGCGCTCCCCGTCGAGCAGGTTGGCGGCGACGATCTCGTAGTCGTTCCACGCGGTGTGCGTGAAGGCGCCGCGGCCGTTGCATTCGCCGACGGCCCACACGCCCTCCGCGCTGGTGGCGCACTGGTCGTCGACCTCGATGAAGCCACGCGCGTCGGTGCGCACGCCGGCGGCGTCCAGGCCCAGGTCGCCGGTGTTGGGCGTGCGGCCCACGGCCAGCAGCACGTGGCTGCCCTCCAGCCATTCGTCACCGGGAGCGCAGCGCGTTCTCATGCGGACGCCGGAGGTTCCCGGCGAGAACGCCATGCACTCGGCCGCGAGATGGAACTGCACGCCTTCGGCTTCCAGGATGGCCTGCACCTGCGCCGCCACGTCGGCGTCTTCGCGCGGCAGCAGGCGCGGCGAACGCTCGACGACGCTCACCTGCGCGCCGAAGCGGCGCATGATCTGCGCGAACTCCAGGCCGATGTAGCTGCCGCCCGCGATCAGCAGGTGGCGGGGCACTTCCTGCAGTTGCAGCACCGTGACGTTGTCCAGGGCAGGGACCTGTTCGATGCCTTCCATCGGCGGGCGGGCCGCGCGGGCGCCGACGTTGATGAAGACCTTGCCGGCCGCCAGCTCGCGGTCTGCCACGCCCACGGTGCGCGGACCGGTGAAGCGGGCGTGCCCCGTGATCCACTCCACGCCGTCCATGCCGCGCACCCAGTTTTCCAGTCCGGCGCGGGCGGCCCCGACAATGCCGTCCATGCGGGCCTTGACCCGCCGCATGTCCACGCGCACGGGTCCCGCGTCGAAGCCGAACTCGGCGCCGCGGCGCGCGAGGTGCATGGCGCGGGCGCTGGCCACCAGGGTCTTGGTCGGGTAGCAGCCGGAGTTGACGCAGGTGCCGCCCAGCAGGTGCCGCTCGACCAGCGCCACCCGCATGCCCGCCTTGCCCAGTCGGGCCGCGAGCGACGGCCCCGCCTGGCCCGCCCCGATCACGATCGCGTCGAATACTTCGCGGGTCATGCTGCCTCGTTGCTTCGCCTGCTGCGGCACGTGGCGCCGGCGCTATTGCGGCGGCACGGAGGCGGCGTGGACCGCGTCCGTGCCGGGCGAAGGAAGGGTGGCGACGACGTGGAAGATCGACAGCGCCGGCTCCGCGCCTGCCGCCCGAAACATCAGCAGCCCGGCTGGCGTGCCGGCGCTGCGCATCGCGTCGAGCGCCTCGCGGCTGGACCACCAGGTCTGGATGCGCCAGCGTTGCGGCTCGCGCGCATCGCGCACGAGTTCCGAGCGCACCAGTCCGGCGGGAACGCCCTTCTCGCCGGCGGCCGCAAAGCCCGCCTGCAATGCAGCCTCGTGCCCAGCGGGCAGGTCCGCCTCGAGGACGGTCAGGATCATGGTGCCTCCCGGGCGGCAGGGGGTGAACCGTTCATTTGACGCGCTTGCGCGAGGCAAGGCAAGTCAACCGTTCGACGCGGCCGGCGAGGGCGGGCGCTACTCGTGCAGCAGTTCGGTGGCGCGCGGAACGTCGAGCCGGCCCTGCTGGAAGGCTTCCAGGCGCGACCGCAGGTCGTCCGGGATCGGCACCGCGCGGCCGGTCTCCAGCGAATTGACGCACACCGTGAGCTGCGCGGCCGAACGCACTTCGTCGCCGTACAGCGCGCTGACGTTGAGCTTGAGCGAGCTGCGGCCGATGCGCTCGATCTTCAGCGTCAGCGTGATGATCTCGCCGATCTTGGACGGCTTGATGAAGTCGCAGCCCAGGTTGACCATCGGCAGCCCCAGCCGCCGCTCGGTGATGAAGTTGGCGTAGTCGATCTTCAGCGCGTGGTTGAACCAGTCCTCGATCAGCCCGTTGAACATCACGAAGTAGTGCGGGTAGAAGATGATGCCGGCCGGGTCGCAGTGGGAAAACCGGACCAGCATGTCGCTGTAGAACACGTCCTTCCTGGTGACGGGCGTCATGGTGCCTTTCGTTGCACGCGCGGCGAAGTGCGCGTGCGCATTCTGGCACGCGGGATGCGAGCGCGCCGCCCGGCGCTACTTGCCCAGCGACGAGGGCGGGAACGCCAGGGTGGACATCTCCGGCGTCCGCCGCAGCACGGAATCGTCCCCGGCCCGCAGCTTCAGCACGGCCCTGACCGCCAGCGCGGCCAGTCCCGCCAGCGCGGCGGCGCCGGCGATCACGCGCGCCGGTCCGGCGCCGGTGACGGCGACCAGCGCAGCGGCGCAAACGCCTGCGGCGAGCAGCGCAAGGGACCAGGTGCGTCGGGAACGTTTCACGCGCGGTGCAGCGGAAGTGGAGTCGAGCCCAGTCTAGAAACCGGCGGCAGCCGCTGTCAACCGTGGGGTCACTTCCGCGCCACACCCGGGCCGTGTCGGACGGAAGCGCATTTGCATGGCCTTACCCACAGGAAGGGGCATGCCGGGCTAAGCTCAAGACCATTGATGAGAGGTGGTCTTGTGATCCAGATTGATTCGATGTTGGCGCGGTGGCGGTCGCTCTATGGCGAGTGGGTCATCGCCGAGCTGGAATTGCGCGACGTGCGGCAGCGCCGGCCGGGCAGCCGCGGCGTGGCCATGCTGGAAGCGAAGGTGCGGCGGCTGAAGGACGAGTGCCAGGCAGCGCTGGACGAAACCAGCGAAGCGCTGGCCAGTCCCGACGGCGGCATGCTGTCGGCGGCGCAGCCAGCTGCGGGACCCTTGCAACACTGAGGCGCGGCGGGCTTCGACAGGCTCAGCCCGAGCGGTGCACCGGTCGTCCTGGGTTTGTCGAAGGGTCGACGGGCGAGCGGCGGGGCTGTGAGAGGCTCAGCCCGAACGGGGGGAGTCTTGCTGGCCGGCGCGCGCGCGGCGCATGGCGTCGATCTCGCGCAGCAGCGTGTCCATGTCCTGCTGCAGCCGCTGGACCTGTGCGTGCAGGGCCTCGATCGCCGGTCCTGAGGCCTCGCTTCCCATGGCGTCCTTGAGGCGGACACGCGCTGCGTCGTGCTCGCCCCTGAGCCGCTGCCACGCGAAGAGCTTGCTGTCCAACGAAGTCACGCCACCGGCCCCTGTCTCCCTCAGGAAACCGGCGACCGTACCGGTTGGCTGCGTCGCCGGCTTGACCTGGGTCAAGCGCGCGACCGGGGTCCGGGTAAGTCCTAGTGCGGGCGGCCTGCCTCCCGACGGCGACGCGGTTCGATCAGTTCCACCGCCGGTTGCGCCAGCTCGCGGCCGACCATTGCCCTCGCGTAGAGGTAGTTGTTGCGCGCGCCATCGCTCAATTCGTCGAGGTCGACCAGCCCGTCGCGGTCGCACGGGAAGGCGTAGCCGCGGCCGCTGTCGAACAGCGATCGAAAGCACAGGCGGAACTGGTGGCGTCGTGGGTCCTGCATGCAAGTCTCCGTCGGTTTCAACGGCTGCTGGTGCGCCGCTGCTGCCCCTTCAACGCCCCATGCGCGGCTGCGCTGACCGCTGCCTGCAACGGCCGCGTGAACAGTGTGACTCATCGCTTCGCCGCAACGCGGCGCAGGACATTTCCCACGCAGGGCGCCGGACCGGTCCGACCCGACGAGAGTGCGCGGTTGAAGGCCGCCGATGGCGCTGGCTTGGGCAAGCTGGACCTCCCCGGATGCGGCTGCGCCGTCTCCATCCTTCATGACTTCCACAGGAGTGAAACCAAATGACGAAACTTCTTCTTGCAATGGCGTGCGCCGCCGGACTGGCTGCCTGCGGCTCCACAATGTCCGGCTCCGCGTCGGGCACCGCCTCGGGCATGGGCTCGGCCGGCGGCTCGGCCAGCGGTTCCGTGTCGCCTTCGACGTCGAGCACCAGCCCCAGCGGCACGTCCAGCTCGGGGACCCGCTCCGGCATGGGCGTCGCGGGCAGTTCCACTGCCACGGTGCCTTCCAGCGGCGGCACGGCCGGCACCAGCAGCGGCTCGGGCACCAGCGGCACGACGGGCGCCTCGTCGTCGGGCGGCGTGACGACCAAGTAATGCAACGGCCCGCGCCGGGGGCTCAGGTCACCGGCGCCGGGTTGAACAGCACCAGGGCGTTGTGCAGTTGCCAGTGCTCGGCCCAGGTCTTGCGACGGCCGCTGGCGACGTCCAGCATCAGGCGGAACAGCTCCCAGCCCACCTCCTCGATGCTCGCGTCGCCGTCGGCGATCTTGCCGGCGTTCACGTCCATCAGGTCGTGCCAGCGGCGCGCCAGGTCGCTGCGCGTGGCGACCTTGATCACCGGCACCTGGGCCAGCCCGTAGGGCGTGCCGCGGCCGGTGGTGAACACGTGCAGGTTCATGCCGGCCGCCAGCTGCAGCGTGCCGCAGATGAAATCGCTGGCCGGGGTGGCGGCGTATGTCAGACCGCGCCCGCTCAGCTTCTCGCCCGGCGACAGCACGTTGCTGATCGGCGCGGTGCCTGACTTGACGATAGAGCCCATCGCCTTTTCCACAATGTTGGACAGGCCGCCCTGCTTGTTGCCGGGCGTCGTGTTGGCGCTGCGGTCGGCGTCGCCGCGCGCCAGGTAGGCGTCGTACCAGGCCATTTCGCGGATCAGCGCCTGCGCCACTTCGGGGGTCGCAGCCCGTGCGGTGAGCTGGGCGATGCCGTCCCGCACCTCGGTGGTCTCCGAGAACATCACGCTGGCACCGGCGCGCACCAGCAGGTCGGCGCAGAAGCCCACGGCGGGATTGGCGGTCACTCCCGAGAACGCGTCGCTGCCGCCGCACTGCACGCCGACCACCAGTTCGCTGGCAGGCACCGTCTGGCGCCGCCGCGCATCCAGTCGCTGCAGGTGCCGCTCGGCCTGCCGCATGATCGATTCGACCATGCTCAGGAAGCCCACGTGCCGCTCGTCCTGCAGGCAGACCACGTCGAGCGCTTCCTCGCGCTGGCCGGCGATCGGGACGGTGCCCGGCGGCATCAGGCGCTGCGGCTGCAGCTTTTCGCAACCCAGGCTCACCAGCATCACCTCGCCGCCGAAGTTGGGATTGAGGCTGATGTTGCGCAGCGTGCGGATCGGCACCACGGCGCCGGGCGCATCGATCGCCACTCCGCAGCCGTAGCCGTGTTCCAGTGCCACGACACCGTCCACGTTGGGATAGCGCGGCAGCAGCTCGGCGCGGATGCGCCGCACCGCGAACTCGGTCACCCCAGCCACGCACTGGACCGTCTGGGTGATGGCCAGGATGTTGCGCGTGCCGACCGAGCCGTCGGCGTTGCGATAGCCCTCGAAGGTGTACCCCTCGAGTGGCGGCAGCACCGCGGCGCCCGTGGCCAGGGGCAGGTCATCCAGGCTGCGCGCCGCGGGCATGCGCAGCAGGCGCTCGTGCACCCAGCTGCCGGCCGGGATGTCCTGCAGCGCGTAGCCGATCGGCACGTTGTAGCGCCGCACGACGCTGCCGGCTGGCAGGTCGACCAACGCCACCTTGTGGCCCTGCGGCACCGCTTCTCGCAGCGCCAGGCCCGAGTCGAACCGGGCGCCGGCGGCGAGCCCGCCGGCGTTGGCGACGATCGCGACGTTGTCGCTCGGATGCATGAGGATGGACAGCGGGGCGGACGGCATGGAGCGAGAGGATGGCTGGACGGGCTGGCGCCGACTGCTGGCTGGCGGCGAAGTTGTACGACATAATACGACGGATGGAAGCCCCCGTCCTGCGCCGCCCCCGCTCGCTCACTGCCGACCTGGTCCAGGCCCTGGGCGACCGGGTGCGCGACGGCCGCTGGCCGGCCGGCACCAAGCTGCCGACCGAGGGCGCCATCATGGAGGAGTTCGGCGTCAGCCGCACGGTGGTGCGCGAGGCGATCTCGCGGCTGCAGGCGGCCAAGGTGCTGGAAACCCGGCATGGCGTCGGCACCTTCGTGCTCGGCCAGGGGGAAGGGACCAGCTTTCGCATCGACCCGGCCACCGTGCAGGACGTCATCGGCGTGCTGGAATTGCGCATCGGGATGGAAACCGAAGGCGCCGCCCTGGCCGCCATGCGCCGCACCGGCGACAACCTGGACGCCATGCGGGCCGCGCTGGAGGCGATCGCTGCGGCCATCCGGGACGGCCGCGACGGCGCCGGGGCCGACTTCCAGTTCCATCTGGAGATCGCCCGGGCCACCCGCAACCCGCACTTTGCCGAACTCATGGCCACGCTGGGCGGCTCGATGATCCCGCGGGCCCGGCTGGACGCGGCCGAACCGCCCACGGCCGAGCGGGAGGCCTACCTGCGCGGGGTGAACGCCGAACACGAGAACATCCTGCAGGCGATCGCCCGGCAGGATGCCGAAGGGGCACGGGCGGCCATGCGCACCCATCTGGCCAACAGCAAGGCGCGCCGCCAGCGTGCCGTCGCGGCCGCCCGGCGCGGCTGAATGGCCCCGGCCTGCGCTTGGGAATGGCGGTTCAATGATCGCGGTAGTTGTACGATGTCTTATCTCGTGAGAACTCCCGCATGACCCCCATCGAACTGAAAACCGCTCTTTCCACCGGCCTGCTTTCCTTTCCGCTGACGGATTTCGACGCCGAGCTGCGCTTCGAGCCGCGCGGCTACGCGGCGCGGCTGGAATGGCTGATGCCGTACGGCGCCAGCGTGCTGTTCGCGGCCGGCGGCACCGGCGAGTTCTTCTCGCTGGAGCCCGCCGAGTACGCCGAAGTGATCCGCACGGCGGCAGACACCTGCCGCGGCCGCGTGCCGATCGTGGCCGGCGCGGGCGGCGGCACCCGGCTGGCGATCGCCTATGCGCAGGAGGCACAGCGCAGCGGCGCCCAGGGGATCCTGCTGCTGCCGCACTACCTGACCGAAGCCACGCAGGACGGACTGGTCGCGCATGTCGAGGCGGTCTGCCGCAGCGTGGAGATCGGGGTGATCGTCTACAACCGCGGCGCCTGCCGGCTCACCGCCGACTCGCTGGCCCGGCTGGCCGAGCGCTGCCCCAACCTGATCGGCTTCAAGGACGGCCTGGGCGACATCGAGCGCATCGTCTCGATCCGCCAGAAGCTGGGCGACCGGTTCGTCTATGTCGGCGGCATGCCGACGCACGAGGTCTATGCCGCCCCCTACAAGGCGCTGGGCATTCCGGTGTATTCGTCGGCGGTCTTCAACTTCGTGCCGCGCACGGCGATCGAGTTCTACGACGCCTACGCCAGCGGCGACACCGCCACCACCGGCCGCCTGATCAACGAATTCTTCCTGCCGTACCTGGCGATCCGCAACAAGGGCGAGGGCTACGCCGTGAGCATCGTGAAGGCCGGCGCGACGATCGTCGGCCGCAGCGCGGGCCCGGTGCGCCCGCCGCTGTCGGACCTCAAGCCGGCGGAAGTCGAGCAACTGGCGGCGCTCGTGCGCCGGCTCGGCCCGCAGTGAATCGCTTTCACCCCAAGGAGACCTCATGAGAAAGATCCTGTTGTCGCTGGCACTGGCCGCCGCGAGCGCGAGCGCGCTGGCCTATCCGGACAAGACCGTCACGCTGATCGTGCCGTTCCCGCCGGGCGGCTCCACCGACGCGATCGCGCGCGTGCTGGCGCAAAAGCTCCCCGAGAAGATCGGCGGCACCTGGATCATCGACAACAAGCCGGGCGCCACGGGCACCATCGGCGCGGCGTTCGTCAAGCGGGCCCCTGCCGACGGCTACACCCTGTTCGTCTCCTCGCTGGGCCCCTTCGTGATCGCGCCGCACCTGATCAAGGGCGTGCAGTACGACGCGCTGAAGGACTTCGACCCGATCACCGTGGTGGTGCAGGCGCCCAACGTTCTGGTGGTGCCCGCCGCGTCGCCGAACAAGAGCGTGGCCGACCTGCTGGCGGCCCTGAAGAAGACGCCCGGCAAGGTCAGCTTCGCCTCCTCGGGCAACGGCTCGTCCGACCATCTCTCGGCCGAGCTGTTCTGGCAGCAAAGCGGCACCGAGGGCCTGCACGTGCCGTACAAGGGCGGCGGCCCCGCCATCAACGACCTGCTGGGCGCCCAGGTGGACGCGGCGTTCGTCAACATCAACAGCATCATCCAGCACATCAAGGCCGGCAAGGTGCGCGCGCTGGCGATCTCGTCGCAGAAGCGCTCGCCGCTGCTGCCGGAGGTGGCGACGCTGGACGAGCAGGGCGTCAAGGGCGCCGAAGTGCAGTCCTGGCAGGCGGTCGCCGCCCCGCGCGGCCTGCCGGCCGAAGTGAAGGCCAAGCTGCACGGCGCCATCGCCGCGGCCGTGAACGAGCCGGCCGTGAGGGAAAAACTGGTTGCGCAGGGCTTCGAGGTCGTCGCCAACACGCCCGAGCAGTTCAGCCGGTTCCAGGCCAGCGAGTTCGCCCGCTGGAAGCAGCTGATCGAGACGCGCAAGATCGTCGCCGACTGAAGGAGCCAGGTGAACACGCCCGTCGTCACGTCCATGCGGGTCGTTCCGGTCGCCGGCCGGGACGGCATGCTGCTGAACCTGTCGGGCGCGCATGCGCCCTTCTTCACCCGCAACCTGGTGATCGTCGGTGACAACGCCGGCCACACCGGCGTTGGCGAGGTGCCAGGCGGGGAGAAGATCCGCCGCACGCTGGAGGACGCCCGGCCCCTGGTGGAGGGGCGCGCCATCGGCGAACTGCAGGCCATCCTGAACGCGATGCGGGCGCAGTTCGCCGACCGGGATGCCGGCGGGCGCGGCAACCAGACCTTCGACCTGCGCACCACGATCCACGCCGTCACCGCGGTGGAATCGGCGCTGCTGGACCTGCAGGGCCAGCACCTGGGCGTGCCGGTGGCGGCGCTGCTGGGCGAGGGCCAGCAGCGCGACGCCGTGCAGATGCTGGGCTACCTGTTCTACGTCGGCGATCGCCGCCGCAGCGACCTGCCTTATGCGAGCGAGCCTGACGCCGCCGACGACTGGCTGCGGCTGCGGCACGAGGAGGCGCTGACGCCACAGGCCGTGGTGCGCCTGGCCGAGGCGGCACAGGCGCGCTACGGCTTCCAGGACTTCAAGCTCAAGGGCGGCGTGCTGCGCGGCGAGGAGGAAGTGGAGGCCGTGCGCGCGCTGCACGAGCGCTTCCCGCAGGCGCGCGTGACGCTGGACCCCAACGGCGGCTGGCTGCTCAGGGACGCGATCCGGCTGATGCGCGACCTGCAAGGTGTACTGGCATACGCCGAGGACCCGTGCGGCGCCGAGGAAGGATTCTCCGGCCGCGAGGTGATGGCCGAGTTTCGCCGCGCCACCGGACTGCCGACGGCGACCAACATGGTGGCCACCGACTGGCGCCAGCTGGCGCACGCGCTGGCGCTGCAGTCGGTGGACATCCCGCTGGCCGATCCGCACTTCTGGACCATGGCCGGCTCGGTGCGGGTGGCGCAGACCTGCCGCGACTGGGGGCTGACCTGGGGCTCGCACTCCAACAACCACTTCGACGTGTCGCTGGCGATGTTCACCCAGGTCGGCGCCGCGGCGCCCGGCAAGGTGACCGCGATCGACACGCACTGGATCTGGCAGGACGGCCAGCGGCTCACGAAGGAGCCGCTGAGGATCGAGGGCGGCTTCGTGCAGGTGCCGAAGAAGCCGGGCCTGGGCATCGAGCTCGACCTGGCGGAAGTGGAGAAGGCCCATGCCTTGTACCGCCAGCATGGCCTGGGCGCGCGCGACGATGCGCTCGCCATGCAGTCGCTGATCGCCGGCTGGAAGTTCGACCCGAAGCGGCCGGCGCTGGTGCGCTGAATCCCGACCCCGCCGGTCAGAGCGCCGGCGGCAGCGGGACGTCGAGCTGCGAGGACCAGCGCGCCAGCGCCTGCACGATGCGGGCGTTCAGGCGCACGACGCCCTGCGCCAGCTGTTCGCGGCGCAGCGCGAGCCCGCGTTCGCCGGGCAGGCGCACCGGCCGGGCCGGGTCCAGCGGCGGGTTCTCGTGGCAGCGGTCCACGATCCAGTCCATCTGCCCGGCGAAGGCCGGGGCGCCGCCGAAGGCAGCGGGGTCCAGCACCTGCACGAACAGGGTTGCGCCGAAGCGCGCCCCGGGGTCCGAGCGGCCGTGGCCGGCCAGCCCGGCCGTCAACGCTTCGACCATCAGGCCGAGGCCGTAGCCCTTGTGTCCGGCGTCCATGCCGCCCAGCGGCAGCAGCGTGCCGCGGCGCGGCGCGACGGCCACCGTTGGATCGTCGGTGGCGGTGCCGTGCTCGTCCATCAGCCAGGGGCCGGGCAGCCGGCGGCCCTCGCGCGCCAGCAGCGACGTGAGTCCGTTGGTGGTGATCGAGGTCGAGACGTCCACCAGGATCGGCTGGCCGCCGGTCGGGATGCCGACGCCGATCGGGCTCGGCGAGAACAGCGCACGCGTGCCGCCGTACGGCGCCACGCTGCCGCCCGAGGGAGCCGACGTCATCAGCAGCAGGACCATGCCGCGTTCGGCCACGCGCCGCGCGTACGGTGCCAGCGCCGCGATGTGATGGCTGTGCCGCACGACGACCGCACCGATCCCCAGGCGCAGTGCCCGCTCGCAGGCGGCGTCGATGGCCTGCAGCATCAGCCAGGGGCCGGGCAGGCGGCGGCCGTCCCAGGTGAGCGCCGCGCCCTGGTCGGCGACCACCTGCGGCTCGCCCTGGGTCATCATGGCGCCGCTGCCGATGTCCTCCAGATAGCCCGAGAGCAACTGCAGCCCGTGCGTCTCGTGCCCCAGCAGGTCGCCTTCGATCAGGATCTCGGCGACGACCGCGGCCTTGTCGGCCGGCATCCCGGCCCGCTCCAGCAGGCCCTGCGCGAAGGATTGCAGCGCGGCGCCGTCGAAGCGCCGGGTGTCCGGCGGCCGGTCCATCTCAGGCCAGGGTCTCGGCCTTGGGCAGCACGAAACCGACCTTGTCCAGGGCGGCCTGCAGCGCCCGCTGCTGCTCGCCGCTGAGTTCCACCAGCGGCGGGCGCACCGTGCACCACTCGGCGCGGCCGCTCTTGCCGGCGATGGCGGCCTTCATGGCGGGGATCATCGGGAACTGCGCGAACACGGCGCGCACGCCGTCCAGTGCCGCCTGCTGCGCGTCGGCACCGGCGCCCTGCCAGGTCCTGAACAGCTGCACGATCGCAGCCGGGTTGACGTTGCCGGTGGCCGTGATGCAGCCGGCGCCGCCGCCGCGCAGCACGCGCAGCAGGAAGCTCTCGCTGCCGGCGAAGACGTCGAAACCCTGGGGCTGGAACTCCTCCAGCATCGCCTTGGTGTTCTCCCAGTCGCCCGAGCTGTCCTTCATGCCGGCGATCGCGCCCGGATAGGCCTTGAGCAGGCGGGCGATCAGCCCGCGGGTGATCGGCACCTGCGACACCGGCGGGATGTGGTACAGGTAGATGCGCAGGCGCTCGTCGGCCACCGCGTCGATCACGCTGGCGAAGGCGCGATACAGGCCTTCCTCGCTCACGCCCTTGTAATAGAAGGGCGGCAGCATCAGGACGCCGCCGCAGCCGGCCTGCACCGCACGCCGGGTCAGCTCGATCGTGTCGGGCAGCGCGCACGCGCCGGTGCCCGGCATCATCCGGGCGGCGGGCAGGCCCGCCTCCAGCAGCGAATCGAGCAGGCGCCGCTTTTCCGCGACCGACAGCGAGTTGGCCTCGGAATTGGTGCCGAAGACGGCCAGGCCCACGTCCTGCTCGAGCAGCCAGCGGCAGTGGCGCTGGAAGCGCACCGGATCGGGCGTGTAGTCCGGATTGAACGGGGTGAGGACCGGGGAGAAGATGCCCTGCAGGCGCGGCGCTGTCGTCATGGCGATTCCTGGTGGTGAACGAGGCAAACGGCCGGCCACGGGCCGGCGCACGGATTGTCGCCGCAGCCGGCGCAGAAATTCTTTCTTGTGAAGATAAGCCCAGCCGCTTCCCTGGCGCCCCGCATGCCGCCACACTGGCCGCTCCTTCACACCGCCGGAGCTGCCGACATGATCGCCATCGCCAACCCGCTGCGCCGGGCCCTGTGCGTCGCTGCCGCCGCCGCGCTGCTGCCGGCAGCGGCCTGGGCCGCCTGGCCCGATAAGCCGATCCGGCTGGTCGTCCCGTATCCGCCCGGCGGCGCCACCGACGTGATCGGCCGCATCCTGGCGCAGCGGCTGTCGACCAGCCTGGGCCAGCAGGTGGTGGTGGACAACCGCGGCGGCGCGGGCGGCAACATCGGCGCCGATGCGGTGGCCAAGGCCAGGCCCGACGGCTACACCGTCCTGATGGGCGCGATCACCTCGCACTCCACCATGGCGAAACTGGAGCGGGGCAAGCTGGCCTACGACCTGCAGAAGGACCTCACGGCCGTGCAGGTGGTCGGCTACGTGCCGCTGGTGTTCGTGGTGCACCCGTCGGTGCCGGTCACGAACTTCGCCCAGCTCGTCTCGTACGCCAAGGCCAATCCCGGCAAGCTCACCTATGCGTCCTCGGGCGCCGGCGCGCCCCAGCGCATGGCCGCCGAGATGTTCCGCATCCAGGCCGCGGCCGAGATGATCCACGTGCCGTACAAGGGCAGCGGCCCGGCCATGACCGACCTGGTCGGCGGCCAGGTGCTGATGATGGCCGAGACGGTGCCGGCGGCACTGCAGCAGGTCAAGGCCGGCAAGCTGCGTCCGCTGGCCGTGACCACGCCGCAGCGCATCTCCATGCTGCCCGACGTGCCCACCGTGGCGGAGTCGGGCTGGAAGGACTTCGACGTCACCTCCACGTTCGGCGTGCTGGTGCCGGCCGGCACCCCGGCCGACATCGTGGCGAAGCTCAACGCCGAGATCGGCAAGGTCATGCAGGACGCCGGTGCGAAGGAGCAGTTCCTGCAGCAAGGCGTCTACGTCATGGCTCCGCAGGCGCCGCCGCAGGCGGCCGAGCGCCTGCGCGCCGAAGTCGCCAAATGGGCCAGGGTCATCGACCAGACCGGCGTCAAGGCAGACGAATAATCAGGTTGTCCGAGCAGTCCATGTCCTCCTCTCCGTTCGATCCCAAGAAGCCCGGCGCCGACGCGACCGGCATGAGCCGCGGGCTCGTCAACTACGGCGACGCCGGCTTCTCGCTGTTCCTGCGCAAGGCGTTCATCAAGGGGGCGGGGTACACCGACACCGCGCTGGACCGGCCGGTGATCGGCATCGCCGACACCGGCAGCGGTTACAACCCCTGCCACGGCAACATGCCGCAGCTGGTGGAGGCGGTGCAGCGCGGCATCATGCTGGCCGGCGGACTGCCGGTGAAGTTCCCGACGATCTCGATCGGCGAGAGCTTCGCGGCGCCCACCAGCATGTACCTGCGCAATCTCATGTCCATGGACACCGAAGAGATGCTGCGGGCGCAGCCGATGGACGCGGTGGTGCTGATCGGCGGCTGCGACAAGACGGTGCCGGCGCAGCTGATGGGCGCCGCGTCCGCCGGGCTGCCGGCGATCGAGCTGATCACCGGCTCCATGCTGACCGGCTCGCACCGCGGCGAGACCGTCGGCGCCTGCACCGACTGCCGTCGCTATTGGGGCAAGTACCGCGCCGAGGAGATCGACGGGACGGAGATCGCCGACGTCAACAACCAGCTGGTGGCGAGCGTCGGCACCTGTTCGGTGATGGGCACGGCCAGCACCATGGCCTGCATCGCCGAGGCGCTCGGCATGACGGTGCCCGGCGGCGCGTCGCCGCCGGCCGTGACCTCCGCCCGCATGCGGGTGGCCGAGGAGACCGGCGCGGTGGCCGTGCAGATGGCGAAGTCGCGGCTGACCATCGACAAGGTGCTCACCGCCAAGGCGTTCGAGAACGCCATGCGGGTGCTGCTGGCGATCGGCGGCTCGACCAACGGCATCGTCCACCTGACGGCGATCGCGGGGCGCATGGGCTTCGAGATCGACCTCAAGGCGCTCGACCGCATGGGCCGCGAGACGCCGGTGCTGGTGGACCTGAAGCCATCTGGCCAGCACTACATGGAGCACTTCCACGCGGCCGGCGGCATGACCACGCTGCTGCGCGAACTCTCGCCGCTGCTGCACCTGGACGCGCTCACGGTGACCGGCCGCACGCTGGGCGAGGAACTGGAGCGCGCCAGCCCGCCGTTCCGGCAGGACGTGATCCGCCCGCTCGACAACCCGATCTATCCGCAGGGCGGCATCGCGGTGCTGGAAGGCAACCTGGCCCCCGGCGGCGCGATCATCAAGCAGTCGGCGGCCGACCCGAAGCTGATGGAGCACGAGGGCCGTGCCGTGGTCTTCGAAGGGCTGGCCGACCTGGCCGAGCGCATCGACAGCGACGACCTCGACGTGCGGCCCGATGACGTGCTGGTGCTCAAGAACATCGGCCCCAAGGGCGCGCCCGGCATGCCCGAGGCCGGCTACATCCCGCTGCCGCGCAAGCTGGCGCGCCAGGGCGTGAAGGACATGGTCCGCATCTCCGACGGCCGCATGAGCGGCACTGCCTTCGGCACCATCGTGCTGCACGTGACGCCCGAGTCGGCCGTGGGCGGGCCGCTGGCGCATGTGCGCAACGGCGACCGCATCCGGCTGTCGGTGAACCGGCGCGAAATCAGCCTGCTGGTGTCCGCCGAGGAGCTCGCGCGGCGCGCCAAGGAGGATCCGGTGACGGTGCCGACCGCCGACCGCGGCTACCGCAAGCTGTTCCTCGACACGGTGACGCAGGCCGACCAGGGCGTCGATTTCGACTTCCTGCGCCCGCCGCAGACACGCGACCGCGTACCGAAGGCCTGACCGGCCCGCACACCGGGAGCGCTGCCCGCTGGGCGATACTCCCGGGCATGAACCTGGAGTTCCTGCACAGCTTCGTCACCGTGGCCGAGGTCGGCTCGATCGCGGAAGCGGCGCGGCGCCTGGACCTCACCCCCGCCGCCGTGGCGGCACGCCTGCACGCCCTGGAAGCCGAGCTGGGCACGCCGCTGATCCAGCGCGCCGGCCGCTCGGTGCGGGTGACCGAAGCCGGCCTCAAGATCCTGGAGCGCTCGCGCGGCCTGCTGCGGGACCTGCGCGACCTGCGCGCCATCGCCCAGGACAGCAGCCTGCCAGGCGAGCTGCGGCTGGGCGTGTTTTCCTCGGCGCTCACCAGCGTGCTGCCGCCGGTCCTGCGGCGCGTGTACGAGGCCCATCCCGAGCTGTCGGTGTTCGTGTCGCCCGGCAGCTCGGTCGACCTGTGCCACCGCGTGGCCGCGGGCGAGCTCGACGCCGCCTTCGTCGTCGAGCCGCAGTTCGCCGTCGCCAAGAACTGCGAGTGGTATCCGCTGACCGAGGAGCCCCTGGTGGTGGTGGCGCCGGCGGCGCTGGTTGGCGGCCAGGCACATGCCCTGCTGGCGAGCGAGCCGTATATCCGGTACGACCGCATGTCCGTGGGCGGGCAACTGGCCGATCGCTACCTGCGCGACCACAACATCCGGCCGCGCCAGCGGCTGGAGATCGACAGCCTCGCGGCCATCGCGGCGTTCGTCGACCAGGGGCTGGGGGTCGCGTTGCTGCCGGACTGGCCGCCCTTGTGGAGCGGCGGGCTGGACATCGTGCGCATCCCGCTGCCCGGACGCGCGCCGGTGCGGCGCATCGGCATCGTGATGGCGCTGCAGGGGCCTTGCGTGCCGCTCGCGCGCTCGCTGCTGCAGGAGGCGCAGGTCGTCCTGCAGGCGGCCGGACCGGCGCGGGCCGACCCGGCACCGGCGCTGCGCCGCCGGCGCAGCCAGCGCGCCGCCGGCACCGCCTGAAGCCGGGGGAGGGCTGCGGCGCTGGTGTACGCTGCGGCCTGTCGCGAACATTGGAGATTGCCTGATGAACAAGCGCCATCTGCTGCGCGCTGCTGGCCTGGCCGCGTGCGGCCTGCTGTTTGCCGGTGCCGGCTGGAGCCAGGACTTCCCGCCGAAGAAGGCGGTCACCCTGATGGTCGGCTTCGCGCCGGGCGGCGCGGCCGATGCCGCCGCCCGCCTGATCGCCAGGAAGCTCGGCGAGAACGTGGGCCAGACCGTGGTGGTGGAGAACAAGGCCGGCGCCGGCGGCAACATCGCGCACCAGCTCGCAGCCAACGGCCCCGCCGACGGCTCGCTGCTGCTGTTCGGCTCGATCGGTCCGCTCACGATCGCGCCGCACATGATGAAGCTGCCGTACGACCCGTTCAAGGACCTGGCGCCGGTGTCCGGTGGCGTGCACTTCCCGAACGTGCTGGTGGTCAACGCCAACTCCGGCATCCGGTCGCTGGCCGACTTCGTCGCGCTGGCGAAGAAGGAGCCGAAATCGGTCACCTTCGCCTCCACCGGCTCGGGCTCGGCGTCGCACCTGGCCGGCGAACTGTTCGCGCAGCGCGCCGGCGTGGAGATGGTGCATGTGCCGTACCGCGGCGGCGCGCCCGCCATGCAGGACCTGCTGGCCGGGCGCTTCACCGGATATTTCGCGGCGCCGCCGACGGCGCTGCCGCACATCGAGTCCGGCAAGCTCACGCCGATCGCGACCACCGGGCTCACGCGCCCGGCCTACATGCCCAACGTGCCGACGGTGGCCGAGTCCGGTTTCCCCGGGTTCCAGGCGCTCAACTGGTACGCCTTCGTCGCGAACGCGAAGACGCCGCCGGCGATCCTGGACCGCTGGAACCAGGAGATCGTCAAGGTGCTGAACGACGCGTCGGTGCGCGAGGCGCTGAGCAAGCACGGCCTGACGCCGCACCCGACCACTCGGCCCGAACTGCTGGACTTCATGCGCCGGGAGTCGACCCAGTGGGGCGACATCGTGCGCCAGCGCAAGATCACCGCCGACTGACAGGCGCGGGCGCAGTGGCGCGCCGCCCGCCGGTGCTCACTGGTCCTGGCGGTTGGCGGGTCGCGGCGAGGGCAGGCCCCAGCCCGGCCGCAGCAGCGGGCCGCCGTGCTGGCCGGCCCCGTCCATTGCCGTGGCGGCGCGGCGGCCGTCGTCCACCAGCCGCGCCAGCGCGGCGATCTGCCCCGCCAGCGGCAGCTCGGCGGCGATCACGTCGGGGGCCGGCCCGGTGCACGGCGGCGGCTCGCCGTCGCGCGAACCCTTCGAATAGAACTCCCAGTGGTCGAGCTTCCACTGGTCCAGCGGGTGGCCGCGGTCGACGATGCGCTGGCGGCGGGTGGCGTCGGAAATGGACAGCCACGCCACCACCGACGGCACCGGCGGCAGTCCGAGCCGCACCGGATCGGCCAGCAGCCCGGCGACCAGTTCCTGGGTCCAGGGCCCGGGCAGGATCACCGAGCCGCCCAGCTCCAGCTGCGCGGCGGCCAGCTGCAGGGTCGCCCCGTAATCGAGGTGCCGCACTTCCTTCTTGAACAAGGGACTGTCCCGGTCGTGCGGGTCGGCCCCCAGCAGTTCCAGCAGGCGCTGGTCGTGCAGTCCGCCGACCAGGTCCTTGTCCAGGAGCGTCCAGGGCCGGCCGCACCGGATCTGGTCGCGCACCCAGGCCTCGGCCAGGGTCGTCTTGCCGCAACCGGCCGGTCCGGTGAGAAAGACCACGACGGGGGATGGCGGGGCGGTGGGACGGACGGCGAACGGGTGGGAAGTCATGCTGCAGAAGGGATTGTTGGGAGGGGCCGGAGTTCCCCGGCATGGGGACGGCCGCTCATGGACGGCCCACGATAAGGGTTGCGAACGATGCGGCACACGAGATTTCTCAACTCGGCCGGACATCGGTCGCCGCGGCCAGATGACCATGCCGCGCCAATGGGCATAGCGTGAATGCGCGGCCATCGGTTGATGCACGTCAAGCGGGAGGCAATCGCAGTCCACGTGCGGGAGTGCCGTTCCTAAAATCGCCCGAGCCCTTCTGTTCCCTATCTTCCGTGCACGCCGAAACAGCTGTTTCCGGCCGTGGCGACCTCACGTTGTCCGGCTTCATCGCCGCCGCCTGCGTCGCGGTGGTCCTGGCGTGCGCGGCCTACTGGCTGTCGCTGCAGCAGGGCCGGGCGGCCAGCTGGGTCACGCACACCCAGGAAGTGCTGACCACGATCGCGCGCACCCGCGCCGCGCTGGTCGACCTGCAGAACGGCCACCGCGGGTTCACTATCTCGGGCGAGGAGCACGAGCTGGAGCCGTACTACAGCGCGCGGGCCGCGCTCGACCAGCACCTGACGCGGCTGCGCGCCCTGATCAAGGACAACCCGGTGCAGGAGAAGCACCTGGCCGAGCTGGAACAGGACCTGGGGCCGCGGCTCTCGTCGGCGGCAGACCTGATCGCCGCCCGCCGGGGCGGCGGTTTCGAGGCGGCAAAATCGATCGTCGACACCGGCTTGCCGGGCGTGCAGATGGCGCTGCTGCGTTCGCACCTGCGCAGCCTCGAGGTGGAGGAGGAGCGCCTGCTCGGCGAAAGCCTGGCCGACCACGAGCGCCTGGTCCAGTGGTTCTGGGCCGGCATCACGGTGATCGTGCTGGCGCTGTTCTGCGCCCTGGCCGTGCTGTATTTGCAGGAGCGCCGGCGCGCGGCGGCGCAGCAGGAGCTGCTGGAGAGCGAGCAGCGATTCCACCTGATGACCAGCAGCGTCGCCGAGTACGCGATCATCATGCTCGACCCGCAGGGCCGCGTGCGCACCTGGAACGCGGGCGCGCAGCGCATCACCGGCCACGACGAGGCCGCGATCGTCGGCGCGGACTTCGCCTGCTTCTACGCCCCCGACGACGCGCGCGCCGAAAAGCCGACGCACACGCTGCAGCAGGCGGCCGCGCAAGGCCGTTTCGCCGAGGACGGCTGGCTGGTGCGCAGCGACGGCTGCGCCTTCTGGGCCAGCGTGGTCATGACGCCGCTGCACGAGGCGAACGGCGACCTGCGCGGCTTCTGCATGATCGCGCGCGACCTCACCGAGCGCCGCAAGGCCGAGAACGCACTGCGCGCCGAGATGAAGGAGCGCATGCGGGTCGACGACGAACTGCAGCGGCTGAACCGCTCGCTCGAGGCCCTGGTGCGCGAGCGCACCGCCGACCTGCTCGATGCCAAGCTGCGGCTGCGCGACCTCTCGTCGCAGCTGATCACGGCGCAGGAACAGGAGCGGCGCCACATCGCCCGCGAGCTGCACGACGACACCGGGCAGTCGCTCACCGTGATCCGCATGCACCTGATGGACATCCTGCGCGGCGCCGAAGGGGCGGGATCGCGCATCCCCGAGTGCGTCGCCATCGTCGACGCGGCGATCGCCCAGATCCGCGGGATGGCATTGAACCTGCGGCCCACGATGCTCGACGACCTGGGACTGGTCGACGCGCTGGAATGGGCGCTGGAGCGCCAGGCCAAGCCGGCCGGCTGGGAGACGGCGCTGGAGGCCGGCGACGATTTCTCGGAGGTGCCCGCCGAGATCCAGACCGCTTGCTTCCGCATCGCGCAGGAAGCGCTGACCAACGCCGCCCGGCACGCCGGCGCCACCGAGGTGAGCCTCGAGCTGCGCATGGTCGGCGGCGAGCTTGAACTGACGGTGCAGGACAACGGCGCCGGCTTCGATCTCGCCCGCTACAGCTCGCCGCAGGAGCGCAAGAAGCACTTCGGCCTGATCTCGATGGGTGAGCGCGCCAGCCTGGTCGGCGGCCGGCTCGACATCGACACCGCGCCCGGCCGCGGCACCCGGGTGCGCGCCACCTTGCCGGTGGTGCTGGAGCCGGTGCTGGCGGAAAACGCCGCCCTCGCGTAGCGGCCGCTTTGGGGGGTCAGCCGGCCGCGTCGGCCAGCATGGCGCGCAGGTGCGCCTCCATGCGCCGCTCGTCGGGCGCCAGCCCCGTGAACAGCTCGAACGCGCCGATCGCCTGGCCGACCGCCATGGTGCCGCCGTCCACCGTGGCGCAGCCGCGCGCGCGGGCCGCGCGCAGCAACGCCGTCTCGATCGGGAAATACACGATCTCGGACACCCACAGGGCCGGTCGCAGCAGCGCCTCGGGCAGCGGCAGGCCGGGCAGCTTGTCCATGCCGGTGGGCGTCGCGTGGATCAGGCCGGTCGCGTCCGCCAGCGCTTCTTCCGCGCCGGCGCCGGCGCGTACCCGCTGCGGCCCGTACTGCAGGCCGAGCGCCTGCGCCAGCGCCGCGGCGCGCGCGGTGTCGACGTCGACGACGGTCAGGCGTTGCGCTCCCAGCTGCAGCACCGAGTGAGCCACCGCCGAACCGGCGCCGCCGGCCCCCAGCAGCACGACCCGCGACAGGTCGGCCTGCGGCAGTGCGCGGCAGAAACCCCAGCGCCAGCCCCAGCCGTCGGTGTTGTGGCCGATCAGCCGGCCGTCGCGGCTGACCACCGTGTTGACCGCGCCCATGGCCTGCGCTTCGGGCGACAGGCCGTCCAGCAATGGCAGCACCGCCTGCTTGCACGGATAGGTGACGTTCAGACCGGCGAATCCCATGATGCGGGCCGCCGCGATCAGCGCCGGCAGCTCGGCGGCGCCGGCACCAGCCGCGTCCAGGTCGATCAGCTGGTAGTGCACGCGCAGGCCGTGGTGCGCGCCCTCCGCCTCGTGCAGCGCGGGCGTCAGCGAGCGCTGGATGCCCGCGCCGATCAGTCCCAGCAGGAGCTTGCCCCGCGCCGCCGTCACTTGCGCAGCTTCGCCAGTTCGCCCATCAGCTCGCGCACCGTCGCCTCGCCGACCGTGGCCGCGTGCTTGTCGATCACCGGCTTCATCTTCTCGCGCAGCCGGGCCTGTTCCGCCGGCGGCAGTTCGGTCACCTGCATGCCCGCCTTCTTCAGCTGCTCGATCGCCGAGGCCGCCTGCTCGCGCGACAGCTGCCGCTCGTAGCGTCCCGCCTCGGTGGCGGCGTCCTGCAGCACCTGCCGCTCGGCCGGGTTCATCGTGTCCCAGACCTTCCTGCTCACGATCACCGACTGCGGGTTGTACTGGTGGTGCGTCAGCGTGAGGTACTTCTGCACCTCGGCGAAGCGGTTGGCCAGGATCACGCTGACCGGGTTCTCCTGGCCGTCGACCGCCTTCTGGTCGAGCGCGGCGAACAGCTCGGTGAAGGCCAGCGGCGTCGGGTTGGCGTCCAGCGCCTTGACCCAGTCCACGTTGATCGGATTGGGGATGACGCGCAGCTTCAGCCCGGCGATGTCCTCCACCTTGTGGATCGCGCGGCGGCCGTTGGTGAGGTCGCGAAAGCCCAGCTCCCAGTACGCCAGGCCGATGATGCCCTTGTCGGCCAGCCTGGCGTGCATCGCCTTGCCGAACGGCCCGTCGACGATCGCGTCCGCCTCGCGCGGATTGGCGAACAGGAACGGAAAGTCGTAGATCGCGAATTCCTTGGCCTGCGTGGCCAGGATGCCCGAGTTCAGGATCGTCATCTCGACGGTGCCGCCTTGGACCGCCAGCACGGTGGCGGCGTCGCTCCCCAGCGCTCCGCTGGGGAACAGGTTCACCTTGATCCTGCCGCCCGACTTCGCCGTCACCAGTTCGGCGAACTTCTCGGCGCCCGACACCACGGGGTGACCTTTCGGGTTCTGCAGCCCCAGCTTGAGCGTGCGTTCGCGGATGTCCTGCGCGGCGGCGGTGCCGGCGACGGCAAGGGCGAAGGCGGCCAGGGCCGCCTTGAGGGCGAGTCGTCTCATCGTGTCTCCTGTCGATGCGTCCGCAGCAGCGGCGTGGCGGCAAGTGTAGAAGAAGATTCCCTTGCTGCACGCCGGCCGGCGGCGGCGCGTACACTCCCGCGGTGCCTTTCCGTGAAGCAGTCCATGCGGTCCCTTTCAGGCTGATCTGCCTGCTGGTCCTGGGCCACGTCGCATTCGCCGGCAACCGCTTCACCCTCACGCTGCAGGCCGTCGCGCTGCATGCCTCGCCGTTCGCCATCGGCCTGCTCATGAGCCTGCTGATGGTGGTGCCGATGGTGCTTTCCATCCACATGGGCCGCTGGGCCGACCGGTTCGGCTTCGCGCGGCCGGCGGGGCTGGGACTGGCCGCGCTGGCGCTGGGCAGCCTCGCCGCCGGGCTGCTGCCCACGATGCCGGTGCTGTACGCGGCGAGCGTGCTGATCGGCACCGGCTACACGCTGGCGCACGTGGCCGTGCAGAACGCCGTGGGCCAGCTGACGCCGGCGCGCCAGCTCACGCACTCGTTCTCGGTGCTGGCCATGGGCTTTTCCATCTCCGGCATGACCGGCCCGCTGGTGGCCGGCTTCGTGATCGACCACCTGGGCTACGCCGCGGCCTTTCTCGGCATGCTGGCGTTCGCGGCCGTCTCGCTCGGCATGCTGTGGCCGTTCCTGCGCCAGCGGGTGTCCGCGCTGCACGTCGCCTTGCCGAAGCAACCCGGGCCGGTGCTGGACCTGCTGCGGCATCCGCCGCTGCGCGCGGTATTGATCGTCAGCGGCCTGCTGACGATGGCCTGGGACATGTTCCAGTTCCTTGCGCCCTTGCACGGCGCGCGGGCGGGTCTCAGTGCCACGCTGACCGGTACGCTGATGGGCGCGTTCGGTGCCGGCACGTTCGCGATCCGGTTGCTGCTGCCGCTGATCCACGCGCGCATGAGCGAATGGCGCATCCTGAGCTGGGCGCTGTTCGTCGCGGCGCTGTGCTATGTCCTGTTCCCGCTGGCCGGCACCTTGCCGCTGATGATCGCCGCCGCGTTCGCGATGGGCCTGAGCGTGGGCTGCGGCACGCCGATGGCGATGAGCCTGCTGCACCTGACGGCGCCGCCCGCACGCGCCGGCGAGGCGGTGGGGATGCGCACTTCGATCGTCAGCGCCAGCCAGACCTTCTTTCCGCTGGTGTTCGGCGCCGTCGGTTCGGCGCTGGGCGTGTCGGCGGTGTTCTGGGCCGGTGCTACCGTGCTGGCCTCGGGCGGGGCCTTCGCGCGCCGCCGGACGCAGCCCGCCGTCAGCGGCTCGTGACGCGCGGCGCCGCCGGCAGGCGGCGCGCGGCCAGGACCGCGATCGCGATCCACACCAGCGAGCGAAGGGTCATCGCGCCCACGGTGCGGGCCTCGTAGGCGCCGCCGCGCCAGATGTGGATGCCGAACGCGGCGAACACCAGCAGCGTCGCCCCGGCGATCGCCAGCGCCAGCAGCGCCGCCCAGCGGCGCCCCCACCACAGGCCGGCGCCGGCCGCGACGTAGGCGAAGCCGGCCAGAAAGTTGAACCACAGCACGAACGGCACGTAGGCGCCGGCGGCCGCGCGCGCCTCGGCACCCCCGAACAAGGCACGGCCGCCGGAAAAGATGGTCAGCAGGCCGAACAGCACCGCGATGGCGGCGGCGCTGCGCAGGACGCGATCGGATGCGGCAGTGGTCATTGACGTGCTCCTTGCTGGATGCGGCGGCCTTCGCCGGCCTCTTCGTAGGTGCGGCCGTCGCGGATATGGTAGATCCGCTTGAAGGTGGGAATGATCTTCTCGTCGTGCGTCACCACGATGATCGCCGTCTGGTGCTGCGCCGCCATGTTCTCCAGGATCCCCACCACCGCCAGCGCGCGCTCGCTGTCCAGCGGCGCCGTGGGTTCGTCGGCGAGGATCACCGGCGGCCGGTTCGCCAGCGCCCGCGCGATCGAGACGCGCTGCTGCTCGCCGCCGGACAGCTCGGCCGGTTGCGCCTTGGCGCGATGTCCGACGTCCAGCGCCTTGAGCAGTTCCAGCGCACGCGAGCGCGCCTCGCCGTTCGGACGTCCCGCCAGCATCGGCAGCAGCGCCACGTTGTCGGTGACGTCCAGGAACGGGATGAGGTAGGGCGCCTGGAACACGAAGCCGATGCTGTCGCGCCGCAGCGCGCGCAGGTCGGGCAGCTTCCAGCCGTCGTCGTAGATCACCTGCCCGCCCAGCGTCATGCGGCCGGCGCTCGGCTCGATCACCGCGCCCAGGCACTTGAGCAGCGTGCTCTTGCCGGAGCCGGACGGCCCGATCAGGCCCACCACCTCGCCGGCGTCGACGGTCAGGTTCACGTCCTTGAGCGCGTCGACGGCGGTGTCGCCGGCGCCGTAGCGCTTGCGCAGCCCTTCGATGCGGATGCCCTCGGTGCGCACTTCAGCCTCCGATCGCCGCGGCCGGATCGACGCGCAGGGCCGCGCGGATCGCGAGCGTGCTGGCGATGGCGCAGATCGCCAGCACCGCCGCCAGGCCGCGCACCGCGTCGCCCGGCTCCAGCAGCACGTATTTGGGGAACATCGGCGCCCAGACGGTGGCCGAGATCTTGCCGACGGCGAAGCCGATGACGCCCAGTCCCATCGCCTGCTGCAGGATCATGCCGGCGATGGTGCGGTTGCGCGTGCCGATCAGCTTGAGCACCGCGATCTCGCGGATCTTGCCCAGCGTCATGGTGTAGATGATGAAGGCGACGATGGCGGCGCTGACGATCGCCAGGATCACCAGGAACATGCCGATCTGCCGGGCCGAGGTCGCGATCAGCTTGGCTACCAGGATCTCCTCCATCTGCGCCCGGGTGAAGGCGCCCAGGTGCTTCCAGCGTCGGATCGGATCGGCCACCTGCTCGGCCTGCCAGCCCGGCGCCACCTGGACCAGCACCGCGTTGACGTTGCGGTTGCTGCTCTGGGCGGCTTGCACCGACTCCAGCAGTCCGGGCACCCCAGGCCGGTTGAAGGCCGGATTGGCGGCGGTGCGCGCGCGCTCGTTCACGATCGCGTCGTTGTCCTTCAGGAACTGGGCTTCCTGCGCGTCCTTCAGCGGGATGAACACCATCGGATCGCCGCCGGACGAGACGGCGCGGCGCGTCAGCCCCACCACCGTGTAGTCCTGCCGGCGGATGCGGATGCGGTCGCCCAGCGCGAAACCGGTCTTCACGTCGGCCACGGCTTCGTAATGGCTGCGCGTGACGTGGCGTCCCGCGACGAGCGCCCCGGGGCTGCCCGGCTCGCCCGGCTCGAAACCGACCACCATCGCGCGCACGTCGGCGCCGCCGCGCCGCACCTGCATCGTGAAGTACGTGACGTTGGCGGCCCGGGCGACGCCGGGCAGGCCGCGCACTGCGCGCACCGCGTCGTCGCGCAGGCTGGAGGATTCGGCGTACGGCCCCTGCGTGTCCTGCTGCACCACCCACAGGTCGGCGCGGCTGTTGTCCAGGAGCACGCGCGCGTCCTCCACCATGCCGCGGTACAGCCCGGCCATGGTCAGCGTGACGCCGATCAGCAGCCCCAGCCCCACCCCGGTGAGCACGAACTTGCCCCCCGAGTGCAGGATGTCGCGGCCGGCCAGGCTGATCACGGCTGCTGCCCGACGATGGTGTCCACCACCTTGATCCGGCTGCGCGCGCCCAGTTCGCGTTCGCTGTGCAACACCACCGGATCGCCCTCCTTGAGGCCGGCCAGCACCTGGACCTGGCCGTCCAGCCCGCTGCGCCCCAGCCGCACCGGCACGAAGCGCAGGCCGCCGGCGTCGGCGACCCAGACGCCGGTACGGTCGTCCAGTTTCCGCAGGCTCGCGTTCGGCACCACCAGCGCGGGCCCGCTGGCGGGCAGCGTCACCGTCACTTCGGCCAGGTCGCCGATCGCCACGCCGGGCGGCAGCCGCTCGAACGCGACCTGCGCCAGCCGTTCCTCGGTGACGCTGTCGCTCAGGGCCTCGAGCCGGGAGACGCGGCCGGGTACCGGCTGCGCCGTGTCGGAGCGCAAGGCGATCTGCGCGGGCAGGCCGGCGGCGAGGCCGCCCGAGCGGCCCTGGTCGAAACGCGTGCGCACCCAGATCGATGCGGGGTCGACCAGCCGGAGCACGGCCTGGCCCGCGACCACGGTGGAGCCGGGTTCTGCATCGCGGGCGGTCACCAGGGCATCGCCGGGCGCCATCAGGCGCACGTTGTCACGCTGCTGCACCAGCGCCGCCCGTTCGGCGGCCAGGCGTTGCCGGTCCTGTTGCGCGGCCGCCAGGTTGGCCTGGGCCGCTGCCACCGCAGCCTCGGCCGAAGCCTGCTCCTGCTGCTTGCCTTGCACCGCGCTGGCGCTGACGAAGTCCCTGGCGCCCAGTTCCACGTGGCGCCGGGCGTTCATCGCCGCCAGGTCGCGCCGCGCCACGGCGTCCTGTCGCTGCGCCTCGGCAGCGGCCGCCGCGCTGCCGGCGCGGGCCATCGACGCCTCCAGCGCGGCCATGCGCTGGTCGAGGTCGACCGGGTCCATCTCGGCCAGCAGCTGGCCGGCCTTCACGCTCTGGCCGACGTCCACCAGCACCCGCGCCACCCGGCCGGCGCTGGTCGGTCCCACCAGGTACGAGCGCCGCGCCTCCACCGTGCCCAACCCGAAGAGCGCCGGCTGGACGACGCCCGTTTCGGCCCGCTGCACGGTGACGCGGGTCGGCGCCAGCGGCCCGGAGCGCAGCATGACGGCGGCCAGCGCGGCCACCAGGGCCGCCGCCACCAGCGCCAGCCCGGCCCGCCGCGTCAACAGGGTGGAAAGCTTCATGTCACCTCCTGGATGCCGCGCCGGTAGATGGCGAAGACCGCGTCGGCCTGCGACTTGATGGCTGCCGGATTGCCGCTGAGCATCGACTGCATCACCAGCCCCTGCACCACGCCGACGAACAAGGTGGCGGCGGCCTCCAGGTCCACATGGGGCGAGACCTGGCCGGCCTTCACCGCCGCGTCGAGCTGCTGGCGCAACAGCCGGCGGTAGGCCTGCAGCAGCTTGCGCACCTCCTGCTTGACCGGCGAATCGGCCGAACGCTGCAGCTCGTGGAAGATGAAGCGGGGCACGCCGGGGTGGCTCGCGACGAATCCCACATGCGCCTTGAACATGCCGGCCAGCGCATCCATCGGCGAGGCAGCCTTGGCGACCGACTCCTCCAGCCGCCGCAGCAGCTGCTGGCGCACCCAGCCCATCGCGGCCAGCCAGATCGCGTCCTTGGTCGGGAAATGCTTGAACAAGGCACCCTGCGTCACGCCGACGCCGGCGGCGATGTCCGAGGTCGTGATCAGCGCCGGGCTGGTCTGGCGGGCCAGCTCCAGCGCCGCCGTGACGATCTCGGCCTGGCGTTCTTCGGTGGGCAGCCTGGATGGCGCGGTACTCATGATGTTGGTAAGTAATTGAATACTTGCCAGTATACGGGGAAAGACACGACGGCGCCAGCGCCGCCGAATGGCCGCGCTGGCGCCTGCGCGCGGCAAGGGCAAACCCGGCGGCGGCGCGGCGCGGATTGCGGCACACTGCGTCCGGCCAGCGGGCCCGGCGGCCGTTCGCGGCGCCCTGTCATCCCATCCCGGAGCCTTTCGATGCCCTCTGCCGTGGCCTATGTCTCGCCAACCGACCAGGTGCAGACCTGGCTCGACGGTTCGACCCTCCACATCCGCTTCAACAACCCCGGCAAGCACAACGCGCTGTCGGTGGACATGTGGGGCGCCGTGCCGCTGCTGCTGCGGCAGGCCGGCGACGACGACCGGATCCGGCTGGTGGTCTTTTCCGGAGCCGGCGAGAAGGCATTCGTGTCCGGTGCCGACATTTCGCAGTTCGAGGACATGCGGGCGGCCAAGGAAGCGGTCGCGAGGTACGAGGCGCTGGCCGAGGAGGCCCTGACCGGCCTCCACGACTTCGAGAAACCCACGCTCGCATGCATCCGCGGCTGGTGCATCGGCGGCGGCGTGAACGTGGCGATCGCCTGCGACATCCGCATCGCCGCTAGCGACGCGGTGTTCGCGATCCCGGCGGCGCGCCTGGGCCTGGGCTACCGCTATTCGGCGATGAAGAACCTGGTCGACCTGATCGGGCCCGGCGCGGCCAAGGACCTGTTCTTCACGGCACGCCGCATCGACGCGCAGGAGGCGAAGGCGCTGGGCCTGGTCAGCCGGGTCTGCGAGCCCGAGCAGCTGCCGCAGCTGCTGGCCGAATACACCGGCGCCATCGACCAGAATGCGCCGCTGACGATCCGCGCTGGCAAGGCGATCACGCGCGAGACCCTCAAGCCATCGCCCGAGCTCGACCTGCAGCACTGCCGCGACCTGATCCGCGGCTGCTTCGACAGCGCCGACTACGTCGAGGGGCGGCGCGCCTTCATGGAAAAACGCAAGCCGGTGTTCACCGGCCGATGAACGAGGGAACCCGGATGCGGACCTACTGGATGGACGTGGACGGCGACAGTGCCGTGCTGCAGCTGCGCGAAGGGCCGCGGCCGCAGCCCGGCGCCGGGCAGGTGCTGCTGCGGGTGCGGGCCGCGGGGCTGAACCGCGGCGAGTTCATCACCGGCCATGGGCTGCATGCGAAGCCCGGCGCTCGGCCGATCGGGCTGGAGGCCGCCGGCGAGGTGGCGGCCATCGGACCCGACGTGGCCGGGCTGGCGATGGGCCAGCGCGTGATGGGGCGCTGCCCCGGCGCATTTGCCGAGTACGCGCTGATGGATGCGCGCGAGGCCATCGCGATCCCCGACCGCCTGTCCTGGGAGCAGGCCGCCGCCGTTCCCGTGGTCTACCAGGTGGCGTACGACCTGATGGTGCTGCACGGCCGGGTGGCCGCGTCGGACTGGGTGCTGGTCAACGGCATCTCCTCGGGCGTCGGCGTGGCGAGCCTGCAGGTCGCCAAGGCCTTCGGCGCGCGGGTGATCGGCACCTCGGGCGCCGCCGACAAGCTGGCCCGCCTGCGCGAGCACGGCCTGGACGTCGCGCTCTGCACCCGCCGACCCGACTTCCACGACGCCGTGATGCAGGCCACTGGCGGCGCCGGCGTCAACCTGGCCGTCAACAACGTCGGCGGCTCGGTGTTTGCCGAGGAGATCCGCTGCCTGGCGTTCCAGGGCCGCCTGGGCATGGTGGGCTACGTCGACCGCACGCTGCAGGCCGCAATCGACCTCGAGGCGCTGCACGCGAAGCGACTGACCCTGTTCGGCGTGTCCAACAAGATGCGCACGCCCGCGCAGCGGGCCGCCGACGTGCCCGGCTTCGTGCGCGACCTGCTGCCGGCACTGGCCGACAGCCGCATCACGCCGATCGTCGACCGGGCGTTCCCGTTCGAACAGCTGGAGGAGGCGCGCCGGCACATGCAGGCCGACCGGCACCTGGGCAAGATCGTGCTGCTGGCTGACGGTTGAGCGGGGCCGCAGGCGGTCCCTGCCCAAACCTTGACCGGGCGCAACGCCCGCGGCGCGCGCCCGTGGCCCAATCCAAGGCTTTTCTGCAAGAGGCCAGCATGGGCAACAAGATCGTCACCGAAGCCGACCGCAAGCGCACCCCGGCGCCCAAGTGCGTCGAGGGCTACCAGATCCGGCGCGAAGGCTGCGGCCAGAAGGCGAGCCTGGAGCGCGGGCGCGCCACGCGCACCAAGAAGAACCCGGGCAAGCGCACCCACAAGGGCGGCAGCTGATCGGGCGGGAGCGCGCTGCGGCCGCGGCCGCAGCCGCAACGCGCCAGAATCCGGCCATGCCGGACATTCCAGATTTCTCGCGCGGCGCCGCGTTCGTGCGCGGCGAATACGTGCCGATCGGGCAGGCCTGCGTGCCGATCACCGACTGGGGCTTCCTGCGCTCGGACGCCACCTATGACGTCGTGACGGTGTGGGAAGGCGCCTTCTTCCGCCTCGGCGACCACCTGGACCGCTTCCTCGCCAGCTGCGGCCGGTTCCGGCTCGACCCGGGCCGCAGCCGCGGCGAGATCGCGGCCATCCTGGAGCGCTGCGTGACGCTGGCCGGGCTGCGCCGTTCCTACGTGGAGATGATCGTGACGCGCGGCCAGCCGCCCTGGGGCTCGCGCGACCCGCGGCAGGCGGTCAACCAGTTCTACGCCTTTGCCGTGCCGTTCGTCTGGATCGCCAGCGAGGAACAGCGCGAGCGCGGGCTGAACCTGCGCATCAGCGAGGTGCAGCGCATTCCGGCGGCGAGCGTCGATCCGCGCGCCAAGAACTACCACTGGAACGACCTCACGATGGGGCTGCTCGGCGCGCTGGACGGCGGCGCCGATACGGTGGTCCTGACCGACGCCGCCGGCAACGTGGTCGAAGGGCCGGGTTTCAACGTGTTCGCGGTGAGCGGCGGCACGCTGGTGACGCCGGCCGAGGGCGTGCTGGAGGGCATCACGCGGCGCACGGTGCTGGAGATGGCGCAGGCGCTGGGCATCGCCTGCGAGGCACGCGCGCTGCCGGCCGACGAGGCACGGCGGGCGCAGGAAGTCTTCGTCAGCACCTCAGGCGGCGGCGTGCTGCCGGTCACCCGCATCGACGGCCGGCCGGTGGCCGACGGGGCCGTGGGTCCGGTCACCCGGCGGCTGGTGCAGACCTACTGGGACTGGCACTCGGACGCGCGCTTCAGCACGCCGGTGCGCTACGACTGAAGGCGCCCCGCCGCGGCTCAGGCGGGCGGTTGCGCGGCGGCGCCCTGCGGGGTCCGCACGAACTCGGCGCGGCGCTGGAAGAAGCGCTGCGCCGCCAGCCGCAGGTGCACCGACATCGTCTGCGCGGCCAGCTCGCCGTCGCCGCCGGCGATGGCGGCCGCGATGTCGCGGTGGTGCTGCAGGCTTTGCAGCAGGTCGGCCCGGGTGCTGACGAAGAAGGAGCGCACCACGATCGGCATGTCGATGATGGTCGCCAGCAGCAGCTTGAGCCGCGGCGAGCCGGCAGCGTCCAGGATGGCGCGGTGGAATCGGCTGTTGATCGATTGCAGGGCCAGCACCATGTCGCCGCCGCCGCGGGCCACCGCCGCGGCCATCTCGCGGTTCAGCTGTTCCAGCGCGGCCGCCACGGCGGGGTCGCGCCGCTCGGCGGCGCGCTGCGCCGCGTGTGCCTCCAGCAGGCTGCGCAGGCGGTAGGTCTCCAGGATGTCGGCGTCGGTCCATTCCGCCGCCCGCACGCCGCGCCGTGCGTCGATCGTCGCCAGCCCGTCCTCGATCAGGCGCCGCAGCGCCGCGCGCACCGGCGTGCGCGACAGGCCCAGCTCGCGCGCGATGTGCTCTTCCTTCAGCTGCGCGCCCGGTGCGTAGCTGCCCGCCACCAGTCGCTGCTTGAGCAGTTCGTACGCTTTGTCGCTGGCGCTGGGCATGGGCGGTCCTGGACGGTCCGGAAGATGAACTTGAATGTCCATTGATTGTTCTGAATTTGTATTTCAAGGTCAAGTGATTCCGGGGGCTTTCCTTCGAAGACCCAAAATCCGGTTCAATGAATGTATTGAGTTTTGTTTTTTCGAGTACAGTCACCCGGCAGCCGGCGGCGGTTCGCCGGCCCCACCAGGAACCCACATGATCGGATTGCAGATCCGCCAGCGCCAGCGCCAGGTGAGCGACACGCTCGTGCAGGCCTTCCGCGCGATTCCCGTCGCCAACATCAGCGACTGCATGGCCAGGATGAGCGCGGGTGGCGCGCGACTGCGGCCCATGCACGGCGGCGGCCGGCTGGCCGGCCCGGCGCTCACCGTCAAGACCCGCCCCGGCGACAACCTGATGATCCACAAGGCCATCTCCATGGCGCAGCCCGGCGACGTGATCGTCGTGGACGGCGGCGGCGACCTGACCAACGCCCTGATCGGTGAGCTGATGGTCGGCAACTCGATCAGGCGCGGCGTGGCCGGCTTCGTGCTGAACGGTGCGATCCGCGACGTCGAGGCGATCGGCGCCGGCAGCTTCCCCGTGTACGCCGCCGGGGTTACCCACCGCGGCCCGTACAAGGACGGTCCGGGCGAGATCAACGTGCCGATCGCGATCGACGGCATGGTCGTCGAGCCGGGCGACCTGATCGTCGGCGACGCCGATGGGCTGTTGTGCGTCCCCTACGACGACGCGGAGGCAGTCCTGCGCGCGGCCACCGAGAAGATGGCCGCCGAGGCCAAGACGACGGCGGCGATCGCCGAGGGCCGCCTGGACATTTCGTGGATCGACGCGACGCTCAAGCGCATCGGCTGCGATCCCGAACCGCGCTGAGGCCGCCGATGACCGCACCCCTGATGCAGGTGGTCCGCTCGGACCTGTGGATCGACCCCGCGTTCGACCAGTCGTTTCGCGGACGCGAAGGCGTCGTCCTGGACGTGTTTCCCCGCCGCGGCGCGGATGGCGCCGTCTGGCCGCTGCTGGGCCAGGCCCATGTCTACCACGTGTCGGCGGCCAAGGACGAACTGCCCAGGCAGTGGTTCGTCAGCGAGGCACTGCTTGCGCGCTGCCCGCAGCTGCTGTGCGTGTCGTCCACCGGCGCCGGCTACGACACCGTGGACGTCGCGGCCTGCACCCGGGCCGGCATCGCCGTGGTCAACCAGGCCGGCGGCAATGCGGCCTCGGTGGCCGAGCACACCTTCGGGCTCATGCTCGGCGTGTCGCGGCGCATGCTCGAATGCGACCGCCGGCTGCGCCGCGAGCAGGGGTTCGGGCGCGAGGACGTGATGGGCCACGAGATCCGCGGCAAGACGCTGGGCATCGTCGGCATCGGCCACGTCGGCACGCGCGTCGCCGCGCTCGGGCGTGCCTTCGGCATGGAGGTGCTGGCTACCGATCCGCTGCTCGAGCCGGCCGAGATCGTGCGCCGGGGCGCCAGCCCGGTCGGTTTCGACGAACTGCTCGCGCGCGCCGACGTGGTGTCGCTGCACTGCCCGCGCGATGCGGGCACCCTGAAGATGATGAACGATAGCGCCTTCGCGCGCATGAAGCGTGGCGCGCTGTTCATCACCACCGCCCGCGGCGGCATCCACGACGAGGCGGCGCTGGCGGCGGCGCTGCGCTCGGGCCAGCTGGCCGGTGCCGGGATCGACGTGTGGGACCAGGAGCCGCCGCCGCTGGACCATCCGCTGCTGCAGATGGACAACGTGTATGCGACCTTCCACACCGCCGGCGTGACCCACGAGGCCCGCCGCAACATGGCGTTGATCGCGGCCGACCAGATCCTGCAGCTGCTGGCGGGGGAACGGCCGCCGCGCCTGGTCAACCCCGAGGTGTGGCCGGCATTCCAGGCCCGCTGGCGGGCATTCGGGGTCGGCGCCGGCCGGCAGCCGGCCACGGCCACCGCCTGAAGACGACCTCATTGTCACGGAGCCGACCACATGCAGCAGTACACCATCCCGCGACGCCGGGTTCTCCGCGTCCTTGCGGCGCTGGCCGCCGCCGGCGTCGGCCTGGCGCCGGCCGCCGCGAGCGCGGCCTGGCCGGAACGCCCGATCAACATGATCGTGGCGTACGCCCCGGGCGGCGGCACCGACATCATCGCCCGCGTGCTGGCCCGCTCGATGGAGAAGCACCTTGGCAACAACGCGAGCATCGTGGTGCAGAACAAGCCGGGCGCGGGTGGCGCGATCGGCTTCGCTGCGCTGGCCGCGGCCGCGCCGGACGGCTACACCATCGGCTTCATCAACACGCCCAACGTGCTCACCGTACCGATCGAACGGAAGGTGACGTTCACCTGGCAGAGCTTCGACCTGCTGGGCAACGTGGTGGACGACCCGGGCAACTTCAGCGTGCATTCCGACAGCCCGTACAAGTCGCTGGCCGAGCTGGCCGCGTACGCCAGGGCCAACCCGGGCAAGGTCAGCTACGGCACCACCGGCATCGGATCGGACGACCATCTCGCGGCCATGATGTTCGAGAAGGCGGCCGGGGTGAAGATGAACCACATCCCGTTCAAGGGCGCCGCCGAGGTGCACAACGCGATTGCGTCCAAGACCATCGTAGTCGCGTCGATGAACATCGGCGAGGCGCTGCAGTACGCCAAGGGCGGCACGCCGCTGCGCCACCTGGGCCAGATGAGCGCGGCCCGCACCGACCTGGCGCCCGGCCTGCCGACGTTCAAGGAGCAGGGCTACGACATCGTGATGGCCTCGCTGCGCGGCGTCGCTGCGCCCAAGGGGCTGCCGCCGGCCGTGCGCGACGCACTGGCCAAGGCGCTGGAGCACGCGGTGCAGGATAAGGAATTCCGGGCGCAGGCGGCCTCGTACTTCGCGCCGCTGCGCTATCTCGCTCCCGCCGCCTATGCGGCCGAGCTGCAGGGCGGCGAAGCCGGTTTCCGCCAGCTCTGGAAAGAGATGCCCTGGTCGGACAAGTGATCCGTGGCGCGGCCGCGCCGGGCGGGCGTGGCTCGACGTTGACAAGGGTGGAGAGGGTGAAATACCCTTGACGGAATGATCCCCACCCCGCCCTCGGTGCAGGAGCCCTCGCCGGCGTTCGCGGCGCAGCGACTGGCCGAGGCCGCGCGGTACACGCTGCTGCGGCGGCTCGCGCCGTCGATGCGGCACCACCTGGTGGTGAACCTGCAGCCGATCGGCATGATCTACGAGGTGATGGACCGGCGCCTGAAGGCGCCGCAGCCCGACCTGGCCGACGTGCACGACAGCGCGCACAAGATCAACGGGTTCGCCAAGGCCGCCCTGCATTCATGCCTGGACATCGTCACCTGGCTCGCGCCGGACGAGGACGTGCCGACCACCGCCGAGGCGGGGGTGCGCGAGTGCCTGGGACTCGTGGCCACCAGCCTCACGTTCCGCGGCTACAACCTGCGTGACGAAGTGGGCAGCGTGGCGGGCGAGGTGCGGCGCTGCGCGATCCGTACCGTGCTGACGGCGGCGCTGATCCACGCCACCGACCACACCCCGGCGACGGCGGACCTCGCGCTGGCCGGCGAAGCCGCGCCGGCCGGTCTTGCGCTGAGCCTCACGGTGCGGCCGACCGGCGGAGAGCCGTCCTTCATCGCCGAGCCGCCGTATCGGCGCCTGGAGTGGGCCGATCTCGAGGCCCTGGCCGCGGCCGAAGGCGTGGTCGTGACGCGCGAGAGCCCGTCGCTGCTGCGGCTGCTGCTGCCCTGGGCCGCCCCGGTGGCCGGCACCGGCGCCTGACGGTTCGTCAGCCGGGCCGGAAGCCGAGCGCCTTCATGGCCGGCGCCAACGCGTTGCGGCTGCGCGCGTACTCCGACCATGGCTCGTTGCCCTGGACCAGCCGCGGTTGCACGGTGGCCACCGTCCAGTGGGCGCCGGACTCCAGCTGCGCCAGCTCCTCCCAGCGCACCGGCACCGAGACCCCGAGCCCGGGTCGGGCCCGCGCCGACCAGGCCGCGGCCGTGGTGGCACCGAAGCCGTTGCGCAGGTAGTCGATGAAAACGCGGCCGACCCGGTTGGCGCCTCCGCTCTTGGCGACGAAGCGCTGCGGCAGCGTGCGCGCCAGGTGCTGCACGATGGCCAGCGAGAAGCCCTTTACCGTGTCCCAATCGAACTTCGGCTGCAGCGGAACGACGATGTGCAGGCCCTTGCCGCCGCTGGTCTTGAGAAAGGCGGTCAGGCCCAGCTCGCGCAGGAATCCGTGCACCAGCCGGGCAGCTTCCTGGATCTGCGGCCATGGCACGCCCTCGCCCGGGTCGAGGTCGAAGGTCATCCGGTCCGGCGTGCCGATGCGGCGCGCGACGCCATTCCAGGTGTGGAATTCCACGACGTTCATCTGGGCTGCGGACAGCAGCCCCAGGGGCTCGGCCACCGCCAGCAGCCGCGGATGGTCGGGGTCGACGGTCCGGTCGAGCTGGACTACGCCGGCCATGCGATAGCGCTCCATGTGCTTCTGGAAGAACAGCTCGCCGCCGATACCCGTGGGCGCGCGCACCAGCGCCACCGGACGATCGCGCAGGTGCTCCATCATCACCGGTGCGACCAGCCCGTAATAGCGCACCAGGTCGAGCTTGGTCGTGCCGCTGGCCGGATCGACCACCCGCTCCGGATGGGTGACGCGCAGGTCCGCCGGCAACGCCACACTAATCGGTGCCGCGGCAGGCCGGGCGGCCCCCTTGCGGTTGCCCGCCCGTGCCCGGTGGTCCGGAGGTGCCGCGTGGCGTGCGGTTTCTCGCGTGATGGCCCGCGCCAGCTTGTCGTCGCGCAGGCCGTGAAACACCGAGTGACGGATCCGCCCGTCGCGCGTCCACTCGCCGAACGCCACCTCGCACACCAGCTCGGGTCGCACCCAATGGGCGCGCGGCGGCAGGTCCGCCTGCGGCGCGAACGGGCTCGTCGACGCGTGCAGTTCGCTCAGCCGCGCGCGCAGCTCGCGCAGTGCCTGGTCGCTGAAGCCGGTGCCGACGTTGCCGGCGTAGCGCAGCGCGCCGCGCTCGTCGTGCACGCCCAGCAGCAGCGAGCCCAGGCCGGTGCGTGACCCCTTGGGGTCGGTATAGCCGCCGACCACGAACTCCTGGCGCAGGCCGCACTTGAGCTTGATCCAGTCGGACGACCGCCGCGTCACGTAGGCCGAGTCGCGTCGCTTGGCAATCACGCCCTCCAGCCCGAGCCGGCAGGCCGACGCGACGATGTCCTGGGGCGGGGCGTCGAACACGGCGCTGAAGCGGACCGTGTCCTGCGGCCGGCGCTCCACGATGCGCTGCAGCACCGCGCGCCGTTCGACCAGCGGCACTTCGCGCAGGTCGTAGCCGGCGCAAAAGGGCAGGTCGAACAGGTAATGGACGATGCTGGCGGTGCGCCCGGAGTCGAAGGCGCCCTGCAGCGCCTGGAAGTCGGCCGGCACCCGCGCCCCCGGCATGATGATCTCGCCGTCGTACCAGCCGTCGGGCAGGTCCATGGCGTGCAGTGCGGCGGCCAGCTCGGACAGCTCGCCGGTCCAGTCGTTGCCGTTGCGGGTGATCAACCGCACCTGCCCGCCTTCGGCCCGCGCGAGCATGCGGTAGCCGTCGAACTTGATCTCGAACACCCACCGGTCGGGATCGGCCGGAAGCTCGTCCACCAGCGTGGCCAGCTGCGGGGTCAGACGCTCCGGCAGGCGCGCAGGGCGGGCGCCGGCGGGTGGACCGCCGCTTCCTGCGGTCGGCGCGGCCGACAACCCGTCGGCCGCAGCCGCGACGCTGTCGGGCAGGGCCTCGACGATGCTGTATTCGGCCGCCGCACGTTCCAGCCCGTCACGCTCCTTGATCAGCAGCCAGGGCTCCTGTCGCTCGTCCTGCCGTCCGTGCATGCGCACCAGCGTCCAGCGGCCGCGCAGCTTGTGGCCGCGCAACTCGAACTTGAGCCTGCCCTCGCGGTAGCCGAGTTGCGGGTCGCCCAGCGGAACCCAGCTTCCGCGGTCCCAGATGATGACCCGCCCGGCGCCGTACTGTCCCGGCGGGATGGTGCCTTCGAAGCTGTTGTAGGAAATCGGATGGTCCTCGACGTGCACGGCCATCCGCTTGTCGGCCGGATCGAGGCTCGGCCCCTTGGGCACGGCCCAGCTCTTCATGGTGCCGTCCAGCTCCAGCCGGAAGTCGTAGTGCAGCCGGCTGGCCCAGTGCTTCTGCACGACGAAGGCGCGGGCGGCCTCGTTGGCCTCGCCGCCGGCCGCGGGCTCGGGCGTCAGGTCGAAGTTGCGCTTCGCGCGGTAGTTCTTGAGGGCGTCGGGGGAACGCTCGTCCATGCCTGCTGCCTTTCTGCGCCCACGTTACGGGCCATGCCGCAGCGCAGCTGTAGGAAAAGCCCGATTCTTCGGGCCAAACGCGGGCCAGGGGGGCGCCGGCGGGCGTTCACGCCGGCGCCCGCCGCCTCACGACGCGGCGCGGGCCTGCTCGCGCAGCATCCTGATCTGGTCATGGTTGCGCTGCACGCCCTGCAGTTGCCGTTCCACCAGCAGCTTGACGTCGGCCGGCAGCGGCTTTTGCAGCGCCTTGCGATAACGGGCCAGTGCGTTGTCCTCGCCTCGCTCGCATTCGTCCAGCACCGCCTTGTCGTCGTATGTCGACAGCGTGGTGCGGACCGCGACCCAGCCACGCTCGACGGCGCCCATCGCGCTGCCGCCCTCGGACACCCGGCCGCCCAGCGCGTGGATGTGGCCGGCCAGTTCCTGCGCGGCCTGGCGGCAGTCTTGCGCGCGCTGCCGCAGGATGGTCTTCAGGTCGTCGCTCCTGGCCTGGTCGGCGCAGGCGCGGAATCCGTATTCGCCGTCGAAGCAGGTCTCGACCAGGTCCTTCAGCGCGTCGATGACGTCGTCGCGGTCGCCGCTGTCGTCGCCGGCGCTCTGCAACTCACCGACTTTGGCCGCCGTGCCCCGGACTCCGGTCGAGCCCGGGTCCTTGCCACGGACCGCTACTGACGGGTTGCCGCCCGCCAATCCCATCCGGTCGTCGGCGCCGGTCAGGTTGCGGTCGACGCGTTCCCAGGCCGCCCGACTGGCCGGGCTGGCCCGCTCCCAGTCCAGGGCGGAGCTGCCGCGGATCTCATCCCACTCGGCGCGCAGCCGGGGCTCGGTCTGGGCCCAGTCGCCCTCGTAGCGGGCGCGCCCGCTGGCGCCGAGGCGGTACGCCGGACCGTAGTCGTCGAAGCTGCGGCCGGCTTCGTAATACGACTCGCCGGTGTAGTGCCGGCGCCAATGTTCTTCCTCGGCAGTGGGATTCACTGCTTCGGCGGCGGCCTTGCCGGCCAGCCCGCCCACCAGGGCGCCGACGACCCCGCCGACCGCGGCCCCGATCGGGCCGCCGATGGCGCCGGCAGCCGCGCCGGCCGCTGCGCCGCCGGCCGCGCCCAGGCCGGTGCCCACCGGATGCGCGCCGGGCGCGCCGGTGATCGGGTCACGGTTCATGTCTCGCTTCGCATCGGCGTCGAGGTCTCGCTCCTCGCGATGCACGTCTCGGTCTTCTGCGGCCATGTGCTTGCTCCTGTGCAGGGGTGGACGAATGTGCCGGGCGCGTCGCGGGTGCTCGCGGTGCGCGAGCGGCGGCGGCCTCGAACGGGCATGCCCCAATCTTCGGCCGGCGCCCGTCCGCGCCCGTCAGCCAAGCCGGGGACCGGCTGTAGGAAGCGTCCCATGAACGGTTGCCGCCCGCTGGGGCATGGCGGCCCTCACAGGCGGATGCTGTGTTGTCCTACAGGCGCCCCGCGGGGGCGCGCGCAATCTGTGGCGATCGCGTTCCGGGCGCGCACCGCCGACCGATCATGAAGCACTCACTGCGCAAGACACCGTCGCACCTGCATCTGGCCTACAAGTATGGGGAGGGCAGCGACGGCGTCACCGGGCGCAACTTCACGCTCGAGGTGGAGGGCCAGGTGCTTACCGTGGGTATCGACGTCACGCCCAATTTCCACATTCGCAACAAGAGCGCGCCGGCCTACCTGGACGCCGTCAATCTGGCCCACAACCACCACAAGCTGCGCTCGGTGCAGTGCACCGACAACCTCGTGCGCGCCCGCCTGATCCGCGCCTGGGAGCAGGTCGAGCAGCCGCAGATGCGCATGCTGCTGGATCTGGGCGAGCGTGGCCGCTATCTCTATGCGGTGCAGCCGCACTCGCTGTTCATGGGTGGTATCCAGTTCGACGTGCAGGAGCTGCTGGAGGAACAGGCAGGGCTGGAATACCTGCCGCCGCTGCGCTACGACGCGCCGGAGAAGCATGCATGAGCCGCATCGGCGCGGGCGCGTGGCAACTGGTCCTGCTGGCGGCACTGGCGGTCGGATGGCCCGACGCACAGGCCTATGCCGGTCCGGGCGCGCTGCGCGCCAGGTACGACGAACTGCGCGAGCAGCTGCGCCACAACGGCTTCCACCGGGCTCTGTACGTGGACTCGTCCGAGCGCGGCGACACGATCCAGGGCGGCGTGTACGCCGTGCTGGACTACCCGTTCGCGAAGGTGAGCAGCACGCTGAGGCAACCGGACGACTGGTGCGAGGTGCTCCTGCTGCCGTTCAACACCAAGTATTGCCGAGCGGCCGGCAGCGGCAACGGCGGCGCCGCGCTGCACGTGCGGATCGGCCGCAAGTACGACCAGCCCGTGCAGGACGCCTACCGCCTCGACTTCATGCTGCAACCGGTGGCGTCAACCCCGGAGTACTTTGAAAGCCGCCTGGCCGCCGAGAACGGACCGGTGGGAACCCGCGACTACCGCATCACGGTTGCGGCGGTGCCGCTCGACGAGCGGCGCACGTTCCTGCATTTCAGCTACTCGTACGCGTACGGCATGGCCGGCCGGCTGGCGATGCAGGCCTACCTGGCCACGGCGGGCGCGAACAAGGTGGGATTCACAGTGACTGGCCGCGACGGCGCCGGCCAACCGGTGTACATCGGCGGGATGCGTGGTGCGATCGAACGCACGGCGATGCGCTATTACCTCGCGATCGACGCCCAGCTGGCATCGCTGGACGCGCCGCCGGCCCGGCAGCTGGACCAGCGTCTGGACGCCTGGTTCCGCGGCACCGAGCGCTATGCGCGCCAGCTGCGCGAGATGGACCACGACAGCTATGTGGCCATGAAGCGCACCGAGCACCAGCGGCAGCAGCATGCGGCGGGGCCGTAGAGACCTGAAGCAGGCCGGTCGGCTTACTTCAGGCCTGCCGCGGCGCGAAGCGCAGCTGCCTTATCGGTCCTCTCCCACGTGAACTCGGGCTCTTCGCGGCCGAAGTGGCCGTAGGCGGCGGTCTTCTCGTAGATCGGGCGCAGCAGGTCCAGCATCTGGATGATGCCCTTGGGCCGCAGGTCGAAGTGGTCGTGCACCAGGGCAGCGATCTGCTGGTCGGAGATGACGCCGGTGCCCTCCGTGTACACGGTGACGTTCATCGGCCTGGCAACGCCGATCGCGTAGGCAACCTGGATCTGGCACTGGCGCGCCAGGCCGGCCGCGACGATGTTCTTGGCGACGTAGCGGGCCGCATAGGCCGCCGAGCGGTCCACCTTGCTGGGATCCTTGCCCGAGAACGCGCCGCCGCCGTGCGGGCAGGCGCCGCCGTAGGTGTCGACGATGATCTTGCGGCCGGTGAGGCCGCAGTCGCCCTGCGGGCCGCCGATGACGAAGCGCCCGGTCGGGTTGATCAGGTACTTGGTGTCCTTGAGCCACTCCGCGGGACACACCGGCTTGATGATCTCCTCGATCACCGCCTCGACGAAGGCCGGCTTCATGTGCTTGCCGTCGCTCATCTCCGGGCTGTGCTGCGACGACAGCACGACGGTGTCGATGCTGTGCGGCTTGCCGTCCAGGTAGCGCATGGTCACCTGGCTCTTGGCGTCCGGGCGCAGGAACGGCAGTCGGCCGTCCTTTCGCAACTGGGCCTGGCGCTCGACCAGCCGGTGCGCGTAGTAGATCGGCGCGGGCATCAGGACGGGCGTCTCGTCGCAGGCGTAGCCGAACATCAGCCCCTGGTCGCCGGCGCCGGTGTTGAGGTGATCGTCGGAGGCATGGTCCACACCCTGGGCGATGTCGTTGGACTGCTTGTCGTAGGCGACCAGCACCGCACAGCCCTTGTAGTCGATGCCGTAGTCGGTGTTGTCGTAGCCGATGCGCTTGATGGTGTCGCGTGCGACCTGGATGTAGTCGACGTGCGCGTTGGTCGTGATCTCGCCGGCCAGCACCACCAGCCCGGTGTTGGTCAGCGTCTCGGCGGCCACCCGGCTGCGCGGGTCCTGCGCGAAGATCGCGTCGAGGATCGCGTCCGAGATCTGGTCGGCCACCTTGTCGGGATGTCCTTCGGACACCGATTCCGAGGTGAAGAGGAAGTCGTTCGCCATTTGAATAAACTCCGTTGGTTGAGGCGCGTTGCCTGTTGCCGGAGCTCGGGCGAACGCTTTAGCAGAATTTCTCAGTCGCCCTGCAAGTAGTTCAATAACTCGGCGACGCCCGCATTTTACCGCCTGTGAAGACCCTGTTCCGCGTGTTCGCGTTGTTGCCGCTGCCGCTCCTGCATGCGCTCGGGGCGCTGCTCGGCTGGGTCTCGTTTCTCGGTTCGCCCACCTACCGGCGCCGCTTCCTGGACAACGCTGCCCAGGCCGGCTACGGGCTGGCCACCGTGCGTGCGGCCATCGGCGAGGCCGGCAAGCTGGTCACGGAGACCCCGCGGCTGTGGTTCGGCGGCCCGGTGCCCGTGCACTGGGAGGACGAATCGCTGATCGCGCAGGCCCGAGCGCGCGGGCGCGGCATCGTGTTCCTCACGCCCCACCTGGGCTGCTTCGAGGCCACGGCTCAGGGGTATGCGGCCCGCTTCGGCGCAATCACCGTGCTGTACCGGCCGGCCCGCAAGGCATGGCTGCGCGACCTGGTGGATACCGCGCGGGGGCGGCGCAACCTGGCGGCCGCGCCGACCACCCTGGCCGGGGTGCGCCAGATGCTCAAGGCGCTGCGCGCGGGCGAGGCGGTGGGCCTGCTGCCGGACCAGGTGCCGCCGCACGGCATGGGCGTATGGGCGCCGTTCTTTGGACGGTCCTGCTACACGATGACGCTGTCGGCCCGGCTGGCGCGCCAGACCGGCGCAGCAGTACTGCTGGCCTGGGGCGAGCGGCTGCCCGGCGGCCGGGGCTATCGGATCCGGCTGCGACCCTGGACCGGCGAACTGGCCGCCAACGACGCCGCGGCGGCCGCGCAGGTCAACGCGGCGATGGAGCGACTGATCCGCGAATGCCCGCAGCAGTACCTGTGGGGCTACGCCCGCTACAAGCAGCCGGCGGGGTCGGCGCCATGAGCCGGCTGGGCATCGCGCTGATGCGGTTGATGGCGCCCTGGCCGCTGCCGCTCGTGCGGGCGCTGGGCTGGTTGCTGGGCGCCGTGCTGTACCTCGTCGTGGTGCCGCGCCGCAACGTGGTGCGGGTCAACCTCGCCCTGTGCTTTCCACGCCAGGGCCGCTGGCGGCGCGAGGCGCTGGTGCTGCGCGTATTCCTGCGCTTCGCGCAGGCCTGGCTCGACCGCAGCTGGATCTGGCACGGCTCGCCCGAACTGGTGCGCCGTCGCCTGGTGCTCGCCGGCGCGGTGGACGAACTGGCCGGCGAGCAACCGACGCTGGTGTTCGCGCCGCATTTCGTCGGCATGGACGCCGGCTGGAGCGCGCTGACGCAGCAGGTGGCGCGGCGCTGGGTCGGGATCTACACCAGGCAGAGCAATCCGGTGATCGACGCCTGGGTGCTGCGCGGGCGTCATCGCTTCCCGTCCGCCCGGCCGTTCGGGCGGGCGGACGGCGTGCGCGAGCTGATCGCCGCCCTGCGCCGCGGCGAAGTGATGTACCTGCTGCCGGACATGAACTTCGGGCCCGAGGAGTCGATCTTCGTGCCCTTCTACGGCATCAGGGCCGCCACCGTGCCCTCGCTGTCGCGCTTTGCCAGGCTGGGCCGGGCCAAGGTGGTGCCGGTGGTGACGCGGCTGACCCGCCACGGCTACGAGGTGCGCGTGCTGCCGGCCTGGCAGGGCTTTCCAAGCGACGACCTGACGGCCGACACCGCCCTGATGAACCTGCGGCTGCAAGGCTACATCGACGCGATGCCGGACCAGTACTACTGGGTGCACAAGCGGTTCAAGACCCGGCCGGCCGGCGAGCCGCCGGTCTACTGAATTAGTGGCCGGTGGCGGCCAGGAACCGTTCCAGCCGGTCGGCGACCAGCTGCGGCTGCTCGTGGACGATCCAGTGGCTGGCGTCGTCGATGTGTTCCAGGGTGAGCCGCGGCACCCAGTCCTCCAGCCCGTCCAGCAGCGACGGCAGCAGCGCCACGTCCTTCATGCCCCACAGCACCAGCGTCGGCTGCGCCACCGTGAGCATCTCGCGTGGCAGGGCAATGGCCGCGGCCGCCGGATCGTCGGTGCGGGGCGGCCGCAGCGGCGAGGCCCGGTAGTAGTTCAGGCCGCCGGTCAGGCTGGCGTCCCACACCTCGCGGTACTGCCGCTGCAGCGCCTCGCTGAGCCACGGCGCGCCGCCCCAGTGCGTGAAGAAGTCCCACAGCCGCCGGTAGCCGTCCTCGCGCAACAGCGCCTCGGCGTCCGGTCGGATCAGGAAGTTCATGTAGGCACTGGCGGCCTGCTGCTTCGCATCGCCCTGCAGGTCGCGCAGGAATGTCCCCGGATGCGGCGAGTTGACGATCGCCAGCCGCCTGGCCAGCTGCGGACGCTGGTTGGCGAAGTTCCACGCCACGGCGCCGCCCCAGTCGTGGGCGACCAGGCATTCCAGCGGCGCGCCCTCCAGGGCCGCCAGCGCGGCGATGTCTTCGACCAGATACCTGGCGCGATACGCCTTCACGTCGGCCGGCTGCGAGGACCGCTCGTAACCGCGCAGGTTGGGCGCCACGCACCGGTATCCGCCGTGTTCCGATTGCGCGAAGTGCTCCAGCAATCCGTCCCAGACGAAGGCCGCCTCCGGAAAGCCGTGCAGGAACATCAGGACCGGCCGGCCGCGCTCGCCCGCCGCGCGGCAGCTGAGGGTGATGCCGTGCGGCAGCGCCTGCTGCCAGCGTTCGATCGTCACGCGGCTTGCCGGTTTCAGGACGCGGCCCCGTGCGCCCATTGCGACAGCAGCAGGGCGACTTCCTCCACGCCTTGCCGCTTGAGCGCCGAGAACAGCCCGACTTCGCCGCCGCCGGCCTGCAGCCGCGCGATCGACAAGGCCTTGGCCGCCTCGGCCCGATTGAGCTTGTCGGCCTTGGTCAGCAGCAGCAGGAAGCGCAGCCCCTGCTCGACGCGCGGCCGGATCACTTCCAGCAGGATGTCGTCGAGCTCGGTGACGCCCTGTCGCGGGTCCACCAGCAGCACCACGGCACGCAGGTTCTCGCGCGTCACCAGGTAATTGGCCATCACCTGCTGCCAGCGCAGCTTGTCCGCCTTGGGCACCGCGGCGTAGCCGTAGCCCGGCAGGTCCGCCAGCACGGCGTCGGTCTGCCCCTGCTTGCCGAGGGCGAACAGGTTGATGCTCTGGGTGCGGCCGGGGGTCTTGGACGCGAACGCCAGCCGCTTTTGCTGCGTCAGGGTGTTGATGCAGGTGGACTTGCCGGCGTTCGAGCGCCCGACGAAGGCGATTTCGGGCACCTCCAGCGGCGGCAGGAACTCCAGCTTGGGCGCGGTGGTCAGGAAGCGCGCGGTGTGCAACCAGCCCAGCGCGAGCGAGGCGGCCGTCTTGGCGTCCTGGGGGTCCGGGGGAGAGATCATGCTTGCCTGCGGTTGGCGGGAGGCCGGGAGCGGCATTGTAGAATCATGCGGTTTTGCGCCTCAAAAGACGATCCCCAAAATGAAGTCGACCGCCTCCCTGCTGATTGCCGCCGCGCTGGCGCTGCCCGCGTTCGCCTCCCTCGCCCAGCAGGCGGCGGCGCCTGCCGCCCCGGCTTCGGCCGCCGCTCCTGCTGCTGCGCCGCAGGCACCGGCCAAGCCCGATGCGGCCGCCGGCGGCGCGAAGTACGCCACCGTGTGCGCGGCCTGCCATGGCCCGGACGCGAATTCCGGCGTGCCCGCCAACCCGAAGCTGGCGCAGCAGCATCCCGAATACATCGTCAAGCAGCTGCAGGAATTCAAGGCCGGCAAGCGCACCAGCCCGATCATGCAGGGATTCGCCGGCATGCTGTCGGATGCCGACATGAAGAACATCGCGTCCTGGGCCGCCTCCCAGAAGTCCAAGCCCGGCTTCGCGAAGGACAAGGAACTGGTCGCGCTGGGCGAGCGCATCTACCGCGGCGGCATCGGCGACCGCCAGATCGCCGCCTGCTCGGGCTGCCACAGCCCCAACGGCGCCGGCGTTCCCGCGCAGTACCCGCGTCTGGCGGGGCAGCACGCCGACTACGTGGCCGCGCAGCTGGTCGGTTTCCGCGACGGCGTGCGCAAGAACAGCCCGCAGATGAACCAGGTGGCCGCCCGCTTGAACGACCGCGAGATCAAGGCGGTGGCCGATTACATCGCCGGCCTGCGCTGAGCCGTTCGCCGGCCCCCGCCAGAACGAGCCCACCGGGCTCGTTTTTTTTTGCGCCGACGGCCCGACGGCCCGGCGGCCCGGCGGCCCGGCACGCCTTGCTGGTCCCGGGGCCTTTCACCCTGTTGTAACGTGGTGGCGTCGGCCGGCCGGCCGGCCCAAGGGAGACTCGACATGCTGATCCAGCCCCGTCACGACGGCTTCATCCACCCGGTGCCCAGCGAGATCACGCCCGCGGCGGGGTACCACGGGCGGCGCGAGCTGCTCAGGCTGCTCGCGGCGGGAGCCGCTGGCGCGGCGCTGGCCGGCTGGGCCGCGCGCGACGCCTTTGCCCAGGTTCCCCGACCCGGCAAGCTGGCGCCGCTGGCGGCCGCGAGGTCGGGGGTGGGTGGCGCCGCGACCATGGAAAAGCCGACCGACTACAAGGACGCGACCAGCTACAACAACTTCTACGAGTTCGGCACCGACAAGGACGATCCGGCCCGCAACGCCCACACCCTGAGGACGACGCCCTGGACGGTCGAAGTCGAGGGCCTGGTGAAGAAGCCGGCCCGCTACGCGCTGGACGACCTGCTGAAACTGGGCGCGCAGGAGGAGCGCATCTACCGGCTGCGCTGCGTCGAGGGCTGGTCGATGGTGATCCCATGGGTCGGCTACTCGCTGTCCAGGCTGATCGAAAAGGTCGAGCCCCAAGGGGGCGCGAAGTTCGTCGAGTTCGTGACGTTGGCCGATCCGAAGACGATGCCGAACGTCGGCTCGCGCGTGCTGGCCTGGCCCTATGTCGAGGGTCTGCGCATGGACGAGGCGATGCATCCGCTCACGCTGCTGGCCTTCGGCATGTACGGCGAGGTGCTGCCCAACCAGAATGGTGCACCGGTGCGGCTGGTGGTGCCGTGGAAGTACGGCTTCAAGAGCGCCAAGAGCCTGGTGAAGATCCGTTTCACCGACCATGAGCCGAAGACCGCCTGGAACAAGGCGGCCGCCAACGAGTACGGCTTCTACTCCAACGTGAACCCGCTGGTCGATCACCCCCGCTGGAGCCAGGCGACCGAACGCCGCATTGGCGAAGACGGGCTGTTTGCCAAGAAGCGCAAGACGCTGATGTTCAACGGCTACGAACAGCAGGTCGGGCAACTCTACGCCGGGATGGACCTGAAGAAGAACTACTGATGCCGGCGGGCCGGGTCCTCCTGCATCCGCTGGCCAAGCCGGCGGTGTTCCTGGCGAGCCTCATGCCGCTGGCCTGGCTGGTCTGGGGCGCCGCGGCCGACCGGCTGGGCGCCAACCCGGCCGAATACCTGGAACGCTCGCTGGGCGTGTGGACGCTGCGCTTCCTGTGCCTGACCCTGGCCGTCACCCCGCTGCGGGTGGTGACCGGAACGCCGACGCTGGCGCGCCTGCGGCGCATGCTGGGGCTGTTCGTGTACTTCTACGCGGTGCTGCACCTGCTCGCCTATGCCTGGTTCGACATGGGGCTGGATCCGGGGGACATCGCCAGGGACATCCCCAAGCGGCCGTTCGTCCTGGTCGGCTTCACGGCGTTCCTGCTGCTGACGCCGCTGGCCGCCACGTCCTTCAACCGCGCGGTGAAGGCGCTCGGTGCGCGCCGCTGGCAGGCGCTGCACCGCCTGGTATACGTGGTGGCCGGCCTGGCGATCCTGCATTTCTTCTGGATGCGCGCCGGCAAGAACGACTTCGCCGAGGTGGCGCTGTATGCCGCGATCCTGGGCGTGCTGCTCGGCTGGCGCGTGGTGCAGGCGGTGCGCAAGCGCCGGTCGCCGGGCCGGGCGGCGGCCCGGCGCGCGTAGTCAGGGCAGCAGGCGCTCCATGCGCATCTGGTCGGCGGTCGATTCGCGGGCGCGGATCAGGACGGCGCGGTCCCCGTCCACCAGCACCTCGGCGGCCCGGCCCCGGCTGTTGTAGTTGCTGGCCATGCTCATGCAATAGGCGCCGGCAGACATCACCGCCAGCAGATCGCCCGGCTGCACCGCCAGCGTCCGATCGCGCGCGATCCAGTCGCCGCTTTCGCACACCGGGCCGACCAGGTCGTAGGTGCCGGCCGCGCCGCCGCGCGCGACCAGCGGAACGACGGCATGCCAGGCCTGGTACATCGCCGGGCGCGGCAGGTCGTTCATGGCGGCGTCGACGATGCAGAAGTTCTTCTGCTCGCCGGGCTTGAGGTACAGGACTTCGGTCAAGCAGACGCCGGCGTTGCCCACCAGCGAGCGCCCCGGTTCGATCAGCAGCTGCCGGTCGCCGAAGCCGCGCGCATCGAGCTTGTCGAGCAGCAGTGCCCACAGCGTGTCGGCGGCCGGCGGCCGGTCGCCGCGGTAGTCGATGCCCAGGCCGCCGCCGAAGTCGATGTGGGGCAGGGCGATGCCGGCCGACTCGACGCGTTCCACCAGGTCCAGGATCCGGTCCATGGCGTCCAGGAAGGGCTCCGCCTCGGTGATCTGCGAGCCGATGTGGCAATCGATGCCGGCCACGCGCAGGCCCGGCAGCGCCGCGGCGCGGCGATAGGCCGCCAGGGCCCGGTCGTGCGCGACGCCGAACTTGTTGCCCTTCAGGCCGGTGGAAATGTAGGGATGCGTCTTCGGGTCGACGTCGGGATTGACGCGGATGCTCACCGGTGCCGTGCGGCCGGCGAGGGTGGCCACTTCGCTCAGCACCTCGAGTTCGGCTTCGCTCTCGACGTTGAAGCAGCCGATGCCGGCCGCCAGCGCCTGGCGCATCTCGGCGCGGGTCTTGCCGACGCCGGAGAAGATGATGTCGCCCGGCCGGGCACCGGCCGCCAGCGCCCGCTCGAGCTCGCCGCCCGAGACGATGTCGAAACCGCAGCCGGCCCCCGCGAACACCTGCAGCACGGCCAGCGAGGAGTTCGCCTTCATCGCATAGCAGATGCGGGCCTTGCGGCCGGCGAAGCCGCGCTGGTAGGCGGCCAGCGCGGCAAGCATGGCGGCCTTCGAATAGACGAACAGCGGCGTGCCGTGTTCGCGCGCGAGTTCGCGTAATACCAGCTGCTCGACGAACAGCTGCCCGTCCCGGCTGGAGAAATGAGGATGGCCGGGCAGGGCGGCCAGCTGGGACGTGCTCATGGGCGCGGGGCGGGGGAGGCGGTGCCCGACGGGGCGGACGCGGCCGCGGCCGGCACCGGCGCGAGGGTCTGGGGCAGCGTGGCGCGTTGCGCCGCCGCGGCGTCGGTCGGCAGGTACAGCGGACCCTTCTGGCCGCAGCCGGCCACGAGGGCTGCCGCACCGGCCAGGGCTAGCCGCCGCCACCGGGTGCTGACTAGAATTTGCGGAACGTTCAACATGGTGAAATTGTAATGACCGACCTCGAATTCATGGACCGGGCCGAGGCGCTGCTGGGTCGCGTCGAGGCTTCGTGCGACCGAATCAACGAGCAGACCGACGCCGACATCGACAACCAGCGCGTCGGCGGCATGGTGACGCTCACCTTCCCGAACCGCAGCCAGATCGTCGTCAATCTGCAAAAGCCCCTGCACGAAGTCTGGCTGGCCGCCCGCGCCGGCGGCTTCCACTACAGGTTCGACGGCACGCACTGGATGGACACGAAGGGCAACGGCGAGTTCTTCGCCAGCCTGAGCCGCTACGCGGGCGAGCAGGCCGGCCAGCCGCTGGCGTTTTCCTGACGCGTCTCCTGCCTGCAGCAGCCCAGCCCTAGTTGCGGAACAGGTCGAGGATGCTGCGGCGCTCGTCGGACGGCGCGGGCCGGTGCGGCGGCAGGCCGTCGGAGTTCATCAGGCTGCGGTCGTAGGGCACGGCCGGGGCGCCCGGGGCGGCCCCCGGGGCGGCAGCGGCGCCGTTGTCGTGCGTCGACGCGGCGCCGCCGAGGCTGGACACGCCGCCGCCGCGGGCGTATTCCTCGTAGTACCACTCGCCGCCGACGTTGACCACGCCTTCGGGCGCCGTCGGCTCCGTCACCGGCACGCCGCGCAGGGCCTTTTCCATGAAGGCGATCCAGACCGGCAGGCTCAGGCCGCCGCCGGTCTCGCGCACGCCCAGCGATCGGGGCGTGTCGTATCCCATCCAGACGATGGCCGCCAGCGTCGGCTGGAAGCCGGCGAACCAGGTGTCGATGGCATCGTTGGTGGTGCCGGTCTTGCCGTACAGGTCGACCCGCTTGAGCGTGGCCTGGGCCCGTGCGGCGGTGCCGGCACGGGTGATTTCCTGCAGCAGGCGGCTCATGATGAAGGCATTGCGCGCGTCCACCGCCCGCATCGATTCATTGGGCAGCGGTGGCTGGCTTTCGACCAGCACCTTGCCGCGCTGGTCGGTGATCTTGGAGATCAGCCATGGGTTGACGCGGTAGCCGCCGTTGGCGAACACCGAGTACGCGGTCGCCATCTGCATCGGTGTCACCGAGCCAGCGCCCAGCGCCATGGTCAGGTAGGGCGGATGCTTCTCGGCGTCGAAGCCGAAGCGCGTCACCCAGTCCTGGGCGTTCTGCGCTCCCACGGCCTGCAGCACCCGGATCGACACCATGTTCTTGGACTTGGCCAGCGCGGTGTGCAGGGGCATCGGGCCCTCGAACTTTCCGTCGTAGTTCTTCGGCTCCCACGGCTGGCCGCCGGTGGTGCCGGCGTCGAAGAACAGCGGCCCGTCGTTCACGATGGTGGACGGCGTGAAGCCCTTCTCCAGCGCAGCCGAATAGATGAACGGCTTGAACGCCGATCCCGGCTGGCGCCAGGCCTGGGTCACGTGGTTGAACTTGTTCTTGTTGAAGTCGAAGCCGCCCACCAGCGCCTGGATCGCGCCGTCGCGCGGATCGAGCGCGACGAAGGCACCTTCCACTTCCGGCAGCTGGGTGATCTCCCAGGTGTCCTTCACGGTCTTGGCGACCCGTATCACGGCGCCGCGGCGGATCCTGATCTTGGGCGGCGCCTTGTCGGACAGGCCCGACTGCGCCGGCTTCAGGCCCTCGCCCACGATCTCCAGGTGCTCGCCGCTCTGTCGCACGGCGCGGATCTTCTTCGGGTTGGCCTCCAGCACGACCGCCGCCATCACATCGCCGTTGTCCGGGTGGTCGGCCAGGGCGTCGTCGATCTCGTCCTCGGCCGCCTTGTCGTCCGCCGGCAGTTCGACGAATTCCTCGGGGCCGCGGTAGATCTGGCGCCGCTCGTAGTCCATGATGCCCTTGCGCAGGGCCTTGTACGCCGTGTCCTGCTGGATTGCATTGATGGTCGTGAACACGTTCAGGCCGCGCGTGTAGGCCTCGTCGCCGTACTGGGCGAAGACCAGCTGGCGCACCGTTTCCGCGACGTATTCGGCGTGCACCCTCGCCTGGCTGGCCGCGCTGCGGAACTTCAGCTCCTGGCCTTTCGCGGCCTGCGCCTGCTCGGCCGTGATGAAGCCGTTCTCCTCCATCCGCTCGATGATGTACAGCTGGCGGGTGCGGGCGCGCGACGGGTTGGTGAGCGGGTTGTTCGCCGAGGGCGACTTGGGCAAGCCGGCCAGCATCGCCGCCTCGGCCACCGTCAGGTCCGCCATGGGCTTGCCGAAGTAGGTTTCGGCCGCGGCCGCGAACCCGTAGGCGCGGTTGCCCAGGAAGATCTGGTTCATGTAGATCTCGAGGATCTGGTCCTTGGTCAGCAGGTGTTCCAGCTTGAAGGTCAGCAGCACCTCGTACAACTTGCGGGTGAAGGTCTTCTCGGACGACAGGTACACGTTGCGCGCGACCTGCATCGTGATGGTCGATGCGCCCTGGCTCTTGACGCGTCCGAGGTTGGCGATGGCCGCCCGCAGCAGGCCGCGGTAATCGACGCCGCCGTGCGAATAGAAGCGGGAGTCCTCGATCGCCAGGACGGCGTCCTTCATCACCTTGGGGATCTGGGCGATCGGCGTCAGGCTGCGCCGCTCCTCGCCGAACTCGCCGATCAGGACGCCGTCGGCCGAATACACGCGCAGCGGCAGTTTCGGCCGGTAGTCCGACAGGTCGGTGAGCTCGGGCAGGTTCGGATAGGCCACCGCCAGTGCCACCCCGCCGACCGCGGCGATCGAGACCAGGGCAGCCAGGGCGGCCCCCAGCGTCCACAGCAGTGCGCGCGGCAGGGTGCCGCGCCAGCCCGGCCGCGCCTGCGGGCGGCCGGGGCCCTGCTCTTGGGAAGTGGGTTCAGATGGCATGTGGATCCAGTGAGGGTGGCCCGGCCATTATAAAAATGGCCCCCTGACCCCCTGCTCGAGCGCAGGGGCCGCGAAAAACATCGGATGTGAGCGCCTGCTCACAGCGCCTCCGCCTCGACAGTATCGCAGTTTGCGACGTCGGCTTTTGGCAACGCGCACAGTGTCTCAGGAGCCAAAAGTCTTTTGCCGACAAGGATGTTACTGCTAGCATTCAAGTGAAACTTTAAGTCTGTTACGTCTTGAAATACCAAGCGGTGCAGGAGCCTGAATGAGCATCTTGGGGTCTCTGTTGAGCCGACAGCCGGCGCCTTTGCTCGGCCTGGACATCAGCTCGTCCAGCGTCAAGCTGGTCGAGCTCGGCCGGGACAAGGCCGGCGAGCTCGTCCTGGAGCGCTGCGCCATCGAGCCTCTGGAGCGGGGCTGGGTCGTGGACGGCAACGTCGAGAAGTTCGAAGAGGTCGCCGAAGCCATGCGCCGGGTGGTCAAGAAGAGCGGCACCCGGACCAGGAACGTGGCGATGGCGCTGCCCCCGTCGGCCGTCATCACCAAGAAGATCGCCTTGCCGGCGGGGCTGTCCGAACAGGACCTGGAAGCCCAGGTCGAGGCCGAAGCCAACCAGTACATTCCCTTTTCGCTCGATGAGGTCAGCCTGGACTTCTGCGTGCTGGGGCCCAGCACGACGTCGGGCGGCGACGTGGAGGTGCTGATCGCCGCCTCGCGCAGGGAAAAGGTGCAGGACCTGCAGGGGCTGGCCGAGGCGGCCGGGCTGAAGCCGATCATCGTGGACGTCGAATCCTATGCATCGCGGCTGGCGGCCGGGCGCTTGATCCAGACGCTGCCCAACGGCGGTGTGGACACCATGGTGGCGCTGTTCGAGGTGGGCGCGTTCACCACCAGCATGCAGGTGATCCACAACGAGGAAGTGCTGTACGACCGCGACCAAGCATTCGGCGGCGCCCAGCTGACGCAACTGATCGTGCGCCAGTACGGCTTCTCGCCCGAGGAGGCCGAGAGCAAGAAGCGCAACGGCGACCTGCCGGAGGACTATGGCCCGGCGATCCTGAAGCCGTTCGTCGACAGCATGGCCCAGGAGGTCGCGCGCGCCCTCCAGTTCTTCTTCACCAGCACGCCGCACAACCGGGTCGACTACGTGATGCTGGCGGGCGGCTCGGCCGCGCTGCCGGGGCTGACCGACGCGGTCACCGCCCAGACCTCGTTCCCCTGCAACCTCGCCAACCCGTTCGAAGGCATGCACGTGGGCTCCGCGGTCCGGGAACGGAAGATGCAGCGCGAAGCGCCGTCGTACCTGACGTCCTGCGGGCTGGCGATGCGGAGGTTCCTGCAGTGATCCTGATCAACCTGCTGCCGCACCGGGAGGCGGCCCGCAAGCGCCGGCGGGAAATGTTCTATGTCACGCTGGTGCTGTCGGCACTGGCCGGCGTGCTGATCGCCGGCGGCGTCTACGCCTGGTACGCCGCGCAGATCTCCGAGCAGCAGGGCAAGAACCTGGTGCTCAGCAACGAGATCAAGCGGCTGGAAGGCCAGATCAAGGACATCGCGACGCTGCAGGCCGAGATCGCCGCCCTGCGGGCCCGGCAGCAGGCCGTGGAGGACCTGCAGGCCGACCGCAACATGCCGGTGCACCTGCTGAACGAACTGGTCCGGCTGACGCCCGACGGCGTCTACCTCACCAGCCTGAAGCAGGAGAACCAGACCATTTCCCTCGGTGGCGTCGCCCAGTCGAACGAGCGCGTGTCGGAGCTGCTGCGCAACCTGGGCAACAGCAGCCACTGGCTGAGCCGGCCGGAGCTGGTCGAAATCACGGCCACCACCATCACGCTCAGCCCGCGCGACCAGCGCCGCGTGTCGAATTTCACCATGCGCGTGAAGCTGCTGCGCGCCAGCGAAGCCCAAAAGGCCGCTGCGGCCGCCGCCAGCGGCGCGGCGCGGGCGGCCTCGGGACAGCCAGCCGCCGCGGCGCCTGCCTCGGGCGCGTCGGCGCGGAGAACCTGAAGCATGGCCTCCATTCGCCTTCCCAAGATCGACGTGGCGCGGCTGCAGCAGGCGGTGCTGGGCCAGTTCCGCGGGCTGAACCCGAACGATCCCGGTTCCTGGCCGGTGCTGCCGCGCGCCGCGCTGTGCCTCTTCATGATGGCGGCAATCGTTACCGTGCTGTGGTTCGTCTGGCTGACCGGCTCGGCCGACGAGCTGGCGACCGAACAGAAGAAGGAGCTGGCGCTGCGCGACGACTACAAGAAGAAGCTCGCGCAGGCCGTAAACCTGGACGCCCTGAAGAAGCAGCGCGAACAGGTCCAGCAGTATGTGACGCAACTGGAAAAGCAGCTGCCCAGCAAGGCCGAGATGGACGCCCTGCTGTCGGACATCAACCAGGCGGGCCTGGGCCGCAGCCTCAACTTCGAGCTGTTCCGGCCGGGACAGGTGAACGTCAAGGAGTACTACGCCGAGCTGCCGATCGCGGTGCGGGTGGCCGGACGGTTCCACGACGTGGGCTCCTTCACCTCGGACGTGGCGAACCTCTCGCGCATCGTGACCCTCAACAACCTGGCGCTGACGCCGGGGAAGGACGGCACGTTGACCATGGATGCCACCGCCAAGACCTTCCGCTACCTGGACGCCGACGAAGTGGACGCCCAGCGCAAGGCAGCGGGGCCGGGGAAGAAGAAATGACGGCGAAGACCACCGTGGCGCTGCTCGCCCTGGCCCTGGCGCTGGCGGCCTGCAGCCAGTCCGGCCAGGAGGAGCTGCAGGAGTGGATGAACCAGCAGCGGGCCCAGACGCGGCCCCGGGTCGAGCCGATCCCCGAGCCGAAGAAGTTCACGCCGCAGGCCTACACCCAGGAACGCGCGGCTGACCCCTTCAGCAACCAGAAGCTGGCGCTGGCGCTCAAGCGCGAGTCGGCCCAGGCCACGTCGACGGCTTCGCTGGTGGCGCCGGAACTGGCGCGCCGCAAGGAGCCGCTGGAGGCCTATCCGCTGGACACGATGACCATGGTCGGCAGCCTGGTCAAGGAAGGCAAGCCGGTAGCGCTGATCCGCGTCGACAACCTGCTGTACCAGGTACGGCCGGGCAATTACCTGGGGCAGAACTTCGGGCGCATCGTGAAGGTGGGCGAGACGGAAGTGGTCCTGCGCGAGATCGTGCAGGACGCCGCCGGCGAATGGATCGAACGTCCCGCCGCATTGCAGCTGCAAGAGAGGTCGAAATGAACAAGAACCTGATCGCGTGGGGCCGGGCGCGGGCGTTCGCCCTCCTGCTGTGTTCGGTGGGCCTCTGGCTGCCGGCGGTGGCGCAGGCGCAGACCGTGGTGGAGTCCGTCACCGGGCAGATCCAGGGCGGCACCGAGGTCGTGCGGATCGATTTCTCGCGCCCGCTGTCGGCCGTCCCCAGCGGGTTCGCGATCCAGTCGCCGGCGCGTGTCGCACTGGACGTGCCGGGCGCCACCAACGGTCTGGGCCGCAACACCGTGGAGATCAACCAGGGCAACGTCCGTTCGGTCAACGTGGTGCAGGCGGGCGAGCGTACCCGCCTGGTGGTCAACCTCAAGACGGCCGCCGCCTACCGTACCCAGTTGCAGGGCAGGTCGCTCCTGGTGGTGTTCGACCCGGTCGTGGCGGCTGGTCCCGCCCCCGCCGCCGTGCCTGCGTTCGCCGAAAGCCGCAACACCGAGACCCAGCCGATCCGCGACCTGGACTTCCGCCGCGGCAGCGATGCGTCGGGCCGGGTGATCGTCGCCCTGCCGAACAACCAGGTCGGCGTCGACATCCGCCAGCAGGGGCAGAACCTGGTCGTCGAGTTCCTCAAGTCCTCGCTGCCCGAGGGCCTGCGCCGGCGCATGGACGTCACCGACTTCGGCACGCCGGTGAGCACGGTGACGGCCACGCAGGCGGGCGACCGGGTGCGCGTGGTGATCGAGCCCAAGGGCGCGTGGGAGCATTCGGCGTACCAGAGCGACAACCAGTTCGTGGTCGAAGTGCGGCAGCAGAAGATCGATCCGAACAAGCTCAGCCAGGGACCCGGCTTCACCGGCGAGAAGCTCTCGCTGAACTTCCAGAACATCGAAGTGCGCTCGCTGCTGCAGGTGATCGCCGACTTCACGAACTTCAACGTCGTGACGTCCGACTCGGTGACCGGCTCGGTGACGCTGCGGCTCAAGGACGTGCCGTGGGACCAGGCGCTGGACATCGTGCTGCAGGCCAAGGGCCTGGGCATGCGCAAGTCCGGCAACGTGCTGTGGATCGCCCCGAAGGACGAGATCGCGGCCAAGGAGAAGCTCGACCTCGAATCGCGCAATGCGATCCAGAACCTGGAGCCGCTGCGCACCCAGTCGTTCCAGCTCAATTACACCAAGGCGGCCGAGATCGCGACCCAGATCACGGCCGGCACTGGCGCGGCGCGCATCCTGAGCACGCGCGGCAGCGTGATCGCCGAGCCCAGGACCAACCAGCTGTTCGTGACCGACATCCCCGCCCGGCTGGAGTCGGTGCAGCAGCTGATCGCCAAGCTGGACATCCCGGTGCGCCAGGTGCTGATCGAGGCGCGCATCGTCGAGGCGTCCGACACCTTCGGCAAGTCGCTGGGCGTGCGACTGGGCGGCAGCGACCTGCGCGGCGTGCGCGGCGGCGACCCCGGCTACCAGCTGTCGGGCAGCAACCGCCTGGCGATTGGCGGCTCCTACAACGCCGTGTCGGGCACCACCGGCGAAGGCAACATCCAGCTCGACACGACGAACACCACGTTCGTCAACCTGCCGGCCATTGGTCAGGGCGGCTTCACCCCGTCCACCTTCGCGATCTCCCTGTTCAGTGCCGCCGCGAATCGGTTCCTGAACCTGGAGCTGTCGGCGCTGGAAGCCGACGGCAAGGGCAAGCTGGTGTCCAGCCCGCGCATCGTCACGGCCGACCAGACCAAGGCGATGATCGAGCAGGGGACCGAGTTCCCCTACCAGCAGGCCACCTCCAGCGGGGCGACCTCGGTCGCATTCCGCCGTGCGACGCTGAAGCTGGAAGTCACGCCGCAGATCACGCCGGAAGGCAACATCATCCTGGACCTGGACATCAACAAGGACAGCCGCGGCGAGACCACCGCCGCCGGCATCGCCATCAATACCAAGCACATCAAGACGCAGGTGCTGGTCGAGAACGGCGGCACCGTGGTGATCGGCGGCATCTTCGAGCTGACCGAGACCGAGAACGAGGCGAAGGTGCCGTTCCTGGGCGACCTGCCCGGCGTGGGCAATCTGTTCAAGAACCGGCAGCGCAGCTCCAACAAGCAGGAGATGCTGGTGTTCATCACGCCCAAGATGATCGCCGACCGGGCGGCTGCGCGTTAACGACAACATCTGGAAGAGGAGCCACGATGTCTTTCCTGAGAATGCTGGCGGGCCTGTCGCTCGCCACCTTGATGACGGCGTGCGGCGGCGGGGGCGGCAGCCCCGGCACCGTGAGCGGCGGGAGCGGGTCCGGAGCGACGGGTGGCACCGGGAGCACGCCGAGCACGACAAGCACTGTCCCGACCTTGAGCTTGGCGCTCGTCAACTCCAGCGGCGCGACCGTACCGGACAACTCTGTGACTTCTGGCGGTATCGCCTATGCAACGGCGACGGTGAAAGACGCAAGCGGCGCGCCGGTGTCCAACAAGCTGGTTGTCTTCGTCTCCGCGTCCGGGCTGGTGCAGTTCCAGCCTGTTTCGGGGCAGGTACTGACCGACACGATTGGCGTAGCAAAGGTGCAGGTCATTCCATCCTCGCTGACAGCGGCCGGGGCCGACACGCTGACGGCGAATGCGACAGTCGGTACCGCCAATCTCTCGGCGACACTGGACGTACAGACGGCGCCTGCGAATGTGCAACTCTCGAATTTTGCCGCGAGCCAGAATGCGTTGTCGGCATTTCAGTCCACGTCGGTTTCGGTCGACGTGCGGGTGAACGGCGTCTCCGGCGCCACGCCGGTACCTGTCAGCTTCTCGGCCAATTGCGGGAGTTTCAGCCCGGCTGAAGCTCGCTCGAACTCGGCTGGCAAGGCGGTCAGCACATTCCAGGCCTCTGGCTGCCCCGGCGGCACTGCCACGCTCTCGGCATCGGCTGTCAGCGCATCCGTTGTGCAAACGACGGTCGCGGTCCAGCCACCGCAACCCACCAATCTGCTATTCGTATCCGCTACCCCGCCGACCATCTACACGTCGGTTGCCTCGTTCGGCGTGAAGCAGTCGACCGTCAAGTTCAAGGTAGTGGACGCCAGCGGCGGGCCGATCACGGCCTCCACCAACGTGCAACTCGCGCTGTCGCAGTCGGCCATCGCCAGCGGTGTAAGCTTTGCGGACACCAACTCGACCACACCGAAGATCGTCGCAACGGACGCCAACGGCGAGGTGAGCGCGATTGTGCAATCTGGCTCGGTACCCACGCCGCTGAGTCTGAGCGCGCAACTGGTCAACAACCCGCTGATTACTGCCGCGTCGGCGGGCCTGTCCGTGAACTCCGGTCAACCGGTGCAAAATTTCTTCTCGCTGTCGGCTTCGACGTTCAATATCGAAGGCTGGACGTACGACAACGAATCGACGAGCGTCAATTTGCTGGTCGCGGACCGACTTGGACAGCCAGTCCCCGCCGGCACTCCGATCAGCTTCGTCACGGAAGGCGGCCAAGTGACGGCATCGTGCCTGGTCGTGATCGATGCCAACAACAAGTCCGGGTGCACCGTAAGCCTGATCAGCCAGGCCTTCCGGCCGGCCAACGGACGCATCACGGTGCTGGCCTATACGGAAGGCGAAGAGGCCTTCGTCGATGCCAACGGGAACAACCGGTACGATCAGGGCGAAACGTTCTACGACATGGGGCAGCCGTTTCTGGACGTCAACGAGAACGGTGTCTTCGATGTCGCGCCGGTGAGCGAGCAGAAGATCGGCGATCCCTCGATTCCCGGAGCCGGGATCGGCGCATTGCCTTGTGTGGCTCACCCTTACTTGACGGCGAATGTGGCGAACACGTGCAATGGGACCTGGGGCAGTACGCGCGTGCGAGCTCAGGCAGTGGTGGTGTTCTCGACCAGCTTCGCGCAATCGCCTGCGCAAGTTTCCGCCCTCTCCGGGACCGGTGTCACGGTGCTGGTTGCCGATTTGAACGGCAACGCCATGCCTTTCAACACAGTGGTTTCGGCGGTGTTGAGCGGCGGGACGAATTGCTCGCTGGCGGAGGTGATTCCCGCGACCGTTCCGAACGGGACCAACCCGACCACGCACCGCGTGATCGTCAAGAAGGGTTCGCAGGCAGACGACACCTGCTCCGGCGCGGAGATCTCGCTCAAGGCGACGACACCGAAGGGCAACGCCACGTTGCTGGGATCGGTGGTTGTCCCCTAAGCTGTTCGGTGTGTCCATCGCCCTGGTCGGCCTGCCCGGTTCAGGCAAGTCCACCGTCGGGCGGCAGCTCGCGCGCCGGCTGGGGCTGCCGTTCCGGGATTCCGACCACGAGATCGAGCAGCGCATCGGCTGCTCGATCCGCGAGTTCTTCGAGCGCGAGGGCGAGCCGGCGTTCCGCGACATCGAGCAGGAGGTCATCCGGGAACTGACGCAGTCCGGTGGCGCCGTGCTCGCCACCGGCGGTGGCGCCGTGCTGCGGCCGGCCAACCGCGAGCAGCTGCGTGCTGCCGGCTCCGTCGTCTACCTGCGCTCACCACCGGAGGAGCTGTTCCGGCGCCTGCGCCACGACAGCCAGCGGCCGCTGCTGCAGGTGGACGATCCGCTGCAACGGCTGCGCACGCTGTACGAAGAGCGCGATCCGCTGTACCGCGAAACCTGCCACTATGTGATCGAGACCGGCCGGCCGTCGCTCGCGACCCTGGTGAACATGGTGATAATGCAGCTGGAACTGGCCGGGGTGCTGCCGCCGCGCCCTTAAACTGGCGGCCATGGCCGCTGTTCCGTCCGTCCCCACGATCCTGCACCAGGTCCCCATCGCGCTGGGCGACCGCAGTTATGCGATCACCATCGGCACCGGCCTGCTGGCCGATCCCGCCACCTGGGCGTCGCTCCCGGCCGCCGCGCACGGCGTGATCGTCACCAATGCCACCGTGGCGCCGCTGTACGCCCGGCGTCTGCAGGACGCCATCGCACGGCGCCACCAGCAGGTGCACGTGGTCGAGCTGGCCGACGGCGAGGCGCACAAGCACTGGGCGACGCTCAACCTGATCTTCGATGCCATGCTGGGCCATGGATGCGACCGCAAGACCGTGGTGTATGCGCTGGGCGGCGGCGTGGTCGGCGACATGGCGGGGTTCGCGGCCGCCTGCTACATGCGGGGGGTGCCGTTCGTGCAGGTGCCCACCACGCTGCTGGCGCAGGTCGACTCGTCGGTCGGCGGCAAGACCGGCATCAACCACCCGCTGGGCAAGAACATGATCGGCGCTTTCTACCAGCCGCGGCTGGTCGTATGCGACCTGGACACGCTGCGCACGCTGCCCGAGCGCGAGTTTAGCGCTGGCATGGCCGAGGTGATCAAGTACGGGCCCATCGCCGATGTCGCATTCCTCGACTGGCTCGAGCGGCACATGGCGGACCTGATGCGCCGCGACACCGCCGCCGTTGCCCATGCGGTGGGGCGTAGCTGCGAGATCAAGGCCGACGTGGTCGGGCAGGACGAGCGCGAAGCCGGCCTGCGCGCCATCCTGAACTTCGGCCATACCTTCGGCCACGCCATCGAGGCCGGGCTGGGCTACGGGCAATGGCTGCACGGCGAGGCCGTGGGGTGCGGCATGGTGATGGCGCTGCAGCTCTCGCAGCGGCTCGGGCTGGTCGATGCGGCGTGGGTCGGGCGGGTCACCGCGCTGCTGCGCCGGGCGGGCCTGCCCACGGTCGGGCCGGACCTGGGGACCGACCGCTACCTGGAGCTGATGCGCGTGGACAAGAAGGCGGAGGCGGGCGAGATCCGGTTCGTGCTGATCGAGCGGCCCGGCGTCGCCACGGTGCGCGGCGCGCCCGACGAGCTCGTGCGGCAGGTGATCGCCGATTGCTGCCGGCCTTCCTGACATGAGGCTTGCCGCATACGCCTGCGATCCGCGGCGCTCGCGCGGGCGCCGGCACCCCGAGGTGCCTGCGCCCACGCGCAACGAACACCAGCGCGACCGCGACCGGATCGTCCATTCGACGGCGTTCCGCCGCCTGGTCTACAAGACGCAGGTGTTCCTGAACCACGAGGGCGACCTGTTCCGCACGCGCCTGACGCACTCGCTGGAGGTGGCCCAGCTCGCGCGCTCGGTGGCGCGCTCGCTGGCGCTCAACGAAGACCTGGTGGAGGCGATTGCGCTGGCGCACGACCTGGGCCATACGCCGTTCGGGCACGCGGGCCAGGACGCGCTGGACGAATGCATGAGGGACCACGGCGGGTTCGAGCACAACCTGCAGAGCCTGCGCGTGGTCGACGAGCTGGAGGAGCGCTATCCCGGCTTCAACGGCCTGAACCTCACGTTCGAGACCCGGGAAGGCATCCTGAAGCACTGTTCGCTCGCCAACGCCCGGCGGATCGAGGCGGGCGAGCCGGGCGGCGTGGGGTTGCGCTTCCTGCAGCGAACGCAGCCCAGCGTCGAGGCGCAGCTGTGCAACCTGGCCGACGAGATCGCCTACAACGCGCACGACATCGACGACGGTGTGCGCTCCGGGCTGATCACGATCGAACAACTCTCGGCGGTGGACCTGTTCCGGCGCTTTCACGAGGAAACGCTGCGCGAGCACCCGCAGCTGCAGGGACGGCGCGTGCTGTACGAATGCATCCGGCGGATGCTGAGCGCGCAGGTGTATGACGTGATCGCGGCGACCGGCGCCGCCCTGGCCGCGGCGGCGCCGTCCAGCGTCGAGCAGGCGCGCCGGGCCGGGCCCCTGGTCGGCTTCAGCACGGCGATGCGCGAGCAGTCGGCGGCGCTCAAGACCTTCCTGCTGCACAACCTGTATCGCCATCCCCAGGTGCTGGCCACCACGGGGCAGGCACGCCAGGTGGTGCGCGAACTGTTCGCCGCCTACTGCGCCGAGCCGCAACGGATGCCGCCCGATTTCGCGGCGCGCGAGCATCGCCCTCGCTCGGTCGCGGACTATGTCGCCGGCATGACCGACCGCTTCGCCGCGCGCGAACACGAGCGCCTGACCGGGCGGCGCCTGCTCGCCTGATGCGCCGGCTGGACCCGGCTCTGCTGGTGGTGCTGGCGGGCGTCAGCGCCGCCCTGCACGTGGGCAAGCTGGCGCCGGCGCTGCCGGTGCTGACGGAACGGCTCGGCGTCACGCTGGTGCAGGCCGGCTTCCTGCTGTCGCTGGTGCAGCTGGCCGGCATGACGCTGGGGCTGGCGGCCGGGCTCGCGGCCGACGGGCTGGGGCTCAAGCGCACGATGATCGGCGGGCTGCTGCTGCTGTCGGGCGCCAGCGTGCTGGGCGGCGGGGCTGCCAACGCCCACGGCCTGATGGCGCTGCGTGCCGCCGAGGGCATGGGATTCCTGCTGGCGTCGATGCCCGCGCCGGCCCTGATCCGCCGGCTGGTCGATCCCGGCCGCATGAGCGGGATGCTCGGATTGTGGGGTGCCTACATGCCGGTCGGCACGGCGCTTGCGCTGTTGCTCGGTCCGGCAGCGATCGCGTGGTTCGACTGGCCCGGTTGGTGGTGGCTGCTGGCAGCCTTGTCCGCCGGGATGGCCGCGTGGCTCTGGGTGGCCGTGCCGCCCGATCCGCCGCATGGCCCCGGTGCCGAGGTGGTTCCGCACGGCTGGGCGTTGCGGCTGCGGCAGACCCTGTTGGCGCCCGGCCCCTGGCTGGTGGCCGCAAGCTTCGCGGCGTACTCGAGCCAGTGGCTTGCGGTGATCGGCTTCCTTCCGACCATGTACGCGCAGGTCGGGATCGCGCCCGGCCTGGCGGGTGCCGCCACCGCGCTGGCCGCGGCGGTCAATCTGCTGGGCAATGTGGCCTCGGGCCGGCTGCTGCAGCGCGGGGCCCGACCCGACGTGCTGCTGTACCTGGGTTTTGCCGCGATGGCGACCGGCGCAGTGCTCGCCTTCGCGCCAGTGTGGGGCGGGGTGGATCCGCGGGCGGGCGCCGCCCTCCGGTTCGCCGGGGTGCTGTTGTTTTCGGCGGTCGGCGGGCTCATCCCCGGCACCTTGTTCTCGCTGGCCGTGCGGCTGGCGCCGGGCGAGCGCACGGTGTCCACGACCGTCGGCTGGATGCAGCAATGCTCTTCCCTTGGCCAGTTTGCCGGGCCGCCCCTGGTGGCCTGGCTGGCGGCGCGCGCCGGCGGCTGGCACTGGAGCTGGGTCGCCACCGCGGCCTGCGCGCTGGCCGGCGCCACGCTGGCGGCAGCCATCGGGAGCCTGCTGCGGCGCCGTGCGGGCCTGGGGCCAACGCAACAGGCGACGTAAAATTCGGTGCCAAGTGGCGCAAGAGCTGTGAGTTTCCTGAATCAACTCAAGTCGCAGGCGCAGTCGCTGCAGAACCAGCAGGGCCTGCAGCAACGTGACCTGCAAGAGAACACCGCTCGCGTCGAGGAGGCGTGCCGGTTTGCGTCGCATTACCTCGACGACCTGGCGCGCCAGCTCAACGTGATCCAGCCGGCCGCCCCGCGCTTCAGCCTGGATGGGCGCACGCCGTGGCCGGCCATGAAGCTGCGCGAGTTCCGCGTCGATGCACGCAGGAAGATGCTGCGCTCGCGCGAAGCTTGCGACTACGTCGCGATGGGCTGGCGCATCGTGCCGCAGTCCGGGGAGCCGGCGACGGGCGTGGTGCGCGTCAACTTCCCGCCCGACCTGCAGCGGGTGGAGTCGCGCCTGATGATGGGGCCGGTCAAGCACGAGCGGCGCGAACTGCGGCATCCGGAGAAGAACACCCTCACGGCGATCGAGTTCGAATACCGCACCGAAACCCGCGGCAGCGTCCGGGTCACGCCGGATCACGACCGCGGCACGATCGCGTTGCGCATCCTCAACGCCACCGGCTTCGCCGTGCTGGAACGCGAAGTCCCGGCCGTGCAGGTGGCAGCGGAGCTGATGGACGAACTGGCCAAGCTCCTCGTGGGGCAGCCCAATCGGTTCGCCTGATCGTGCATCATTGGCGCCCCCGCCCGGGCAGCTTGAACTGCCCGGCACCGACATGAAACCAGCCGACGCACTCGACCTGCGGCCAGGGCAGTCCACCGAACTGCTCAAGGAGCTGCACATCCTCACGCGCGAGGGGCGGATCAACCAGGATTCGCGCCGCAAGCTCAAGCAGGTCTACCACCTGTACCAGTTCATCGAGAAGCTGCTGCTGGAGCTGCCGGCGGCGCCCGACCGGCCGACCCTGGCCGACCACGGGGCCGGCAAGTCCTACCTGGGCTTCATCCTGTACGACCTGTTCTTCAGGCCGCGCGGCGGCGGGCACATCTGGGGCATCGAGACGCGCGCGGAACTGGTCGAGCGCTCGCACGAGCTGGCCGCACGTCTGGGTTTCGAACGGATGTCGTTCCTGAACCTGAGCGCAGCGGCCGCGGCGGGCGACGCCGCGCTGCCCGAGACGATCGACGTCGTCACGGCCCTGCACGCCTGCGACACCGCCACCGACGACGCGATCGACTTCGGGCTGCGCAAGCGGGCCCGCTTCATGGTGCTGGTGCCGTGCTGCCAGGCCGAACTGGCGGCCTGCCTGCGCCAGAACAAGGCGCTCTCGCTGGCGCGCACGCCGCTGGCCGAGCTCTGGCGCCACCCTCTGCACACCCGCGAGCTGGGCAGCCAGCTGACCAACGTGCTGCGCTGCCTGTACCTGGAGGCGTGCGGCTACCAAGTCACCGTCACGGAGCTGGTCGGCTGGGAGCACAGCCTCAAGAACGAACTGATCCTGGCGCGCTGGACCGGCCAGCAAAAGCGCGCGGCCGCCGAGCGCCTGCGGGCGCTGCTGGCCGAGTTCGGACTGGATTCCCTGGCGGAAAGGCGCTACCCCGCACTGCCATAATTGGGGTCAGATTCCAATTATCTGACTTACGATGGCACGTCTTCCCCGGCTGACGGTGGCGGGGTACCCGCACCACATCATCCAGCGCGGCAACAACCGGCAACCTATCTTCGCCACGCCGGAGGACTACCGCAAGCTGCTCGCCATGGTCGACGAGTACGCCCGTACCGCCCAGGTGGCGGTGCACGCGTATGTGTTGATGAGCAATCACTTCCATCTCCTCGCCACTCCCGAAACGGCCGAGGGCATTCCGCAGCTCATGCAGTCGCTCGGGCGTCGCTATGTGCGGTATTTCAACCAGCGGCAGGGCCGCACCGGCACGCTCTGGGAGGGCCGCTACCGCTCGACGCTCATCCAGGCGGATCGCTACCTGCTTGCCTGCATGGCCTACATCGATCTCAATCCGGTGCGGGCGAGGATCGCCGACGCAGCGGTCGACTACCCGTGGTCCAGCCACGGCCATTACGTCGGCCAGCGCATTGACAGGCTGGTGACGCCGCATCCGCTGTGGTGGCAATTGGGCAACACGCCGTTCGCACGTGAGGCGGCGTATCGGGAGCTGGTCCAGTCCGGCCTGGCGTCCGGCCAGGAGCGAGCACTGACCGACTCGGCATTACGGGGCTGGGCGCTGGGCGAGCCCGACTATGTGGCGGAGCTCCAGCGAAGGACGGCACGGCGGGTCAGCAAGGGGCAGGCGGGACGGCCGTTTTCATTGCCCAAGCAAGTCGAATGATCTGTCCCCTATTTATTCTGAAGAGTTCGATTAGTTATTTAATTGGAATCTGACCCCAATTATTTTGCTAGGTGATCTTGCTGCGCTGCAGTATCCTTTGCCGCTTCCCCGAGACCCAGCAGGAGTGCGCCATGACCAGCGCGGCCGAGATTTCCCATTTGCAGGCGCAGGGCCTGTATGCCGCCGACCGCGAGCACGATGCGTGCGGCGTCGGCTTTGTCGCGCACATCAAGGGCGAGAAGAGCCACGGGATCATCCAGCAGGCGCTGAAGATCCTGGAGAACCTCGATCACCGCGGCGCCGTGGGCGCCGACAAGCTGATGGGCGACGGCGCCGGCATCCTGATCCAGATGCCCGACGCGCTGTACCGCGAGGAGATGGCCCGCCAGGGGGTCGAACTCCCGCCGCCGGGCGAGTACGGCGTCGGCCTGATTTTCCTGCCCAAGGAGCACGCCTCGCGCCTGGCCTGCGAACAGGAACTCGAGCGAGCCGTCAAGGCCGAGGGCCAGGTGCTGCTCGGATGGCGCGACGTGCCGGTGGACCGCGAGATGCCGATGTCGCCGGCCGTCCGGGCCAAGGAACCGATCATCCGGCAGATCTTCATCGGCCGGGGCGCGGACGTGATCGTCCAGGACGCGCTGGAGCGCAAGCTGTACGTGATCCGCAAGACCGCCAGCGCGGCGATCCAGAACCTGCACCTGAAGCACAGCAAGGAATACTACGTTCCGAGCATGTCCAGCCGCACGGTGATCTACAAGGGGCTGCTGCTGGCCGACCAGGTCGGCGTGTACTTCAAGGACCTGCAGGATGCGCGCTGCGTCTCGGCCCTGGGTTTGGTGCACCAGCGCTTCTCCACCAACACTTTCCCCGAGTGGCCGCTGGCGCATCCGTACCGCTACGTCGCGCACAACGGCGAGATCAACACCGTCAAGGGCAACTACAACTGGATGAAGGCACGCGAGGGGGTGATGTCCTCGCCCGTGCTCGGCGCCGACCTGAAGAAGCTGTACCCGATCAGCTTCCCGACCCAGTCCGACACCGCCACCTTCGACAACTGCCTGGAACTGCTCACCATGGCCGGCTACCCGCTGAGCCAGGCCGTGATGATGATGATCCCCGAGCCGTGGGAGCAGCACACCCAGATGGACGAGCGGCGCAAGGCGTTCTACGAGTACCACGCCGCCATGCTGGAGCCGTGGGACGGCCCGGCCTCGATCGTCTTCACCGACGGCCGCCAGATCGGCGCCACACTGGACCGCAACGGGCTGCGGCCGTCGCGCTACTGCGTCACCGACGACGACCTGGTGATCATGGCTTCCGAGTCCGGCGTGCTGCCGGTCCCTGAGGACAGGATCGTGCGCAAGTGGCGGCTGCAGCCCGGCAAGATGTTCCTGATCGACCTGGAGCAGGGCCGCATGATCGACGACGAGGAGGTCAAGTCCAGCCTCGCCAACAGCAAGCCCTACAAGCAGTGGATCGAGAACCTGCGCATCAAGCTCGATGAGGTCCCGCCCAGGGCCGTCGACATCCCCGTGTCGGACCCCGGCCTGCTCGACCTGCAGCAGGCCTTCGGCTACACGCAGGAGGACATCAAGTTCCTCCTGGCGCCGATGGCGCAGGCCGGCGAGGAGGGGATCGGCTCGATGGGCAACGACAGTCCGCTGGCGGTGCTCTCCTCGAAGAACAAGCCGCTCTACAACTACTTCAAGCAACTGTTCGCCCAGGTGACCAACCCGCCGATCGATCCGATCCGCGAGTCGATCGTGATGTCGCTGGTGTCCTTCATCGGTCCGAAGCCGAACCTGCTGGACATCAACCAGGTGAATCCGCCGCTGCGCCTGGAGGTCGGCCAGCCGATCCTCGATTACGAGGACATGGGCAAGCTGCGCGCCCTCGAAGCCAGCACCCAGGGCAAGTTCCGCACCCACACCCTGGACATCACCTATCCGCTGGCCTGGGGCAGCGAGGGCGTCGAGGCGAAGCTCGCATCGCTGAACGCCGAGGCCGTGGACGCGATCCGCGGCGGCAAGAACATCCTGATCATCAGCGACCGGGGCGTCGGCCCAGCCAAGGTCGCCATTCCGGCGCTCCTGGCGCTGTCGTGCATCCACCAGCACCTGGTGCGGGAGGGCCTGCGGACCACCGCCGGCCTGGTCGTCGAGACCGGCACCGCGCGCGAAGTGCACCACTTCGCGGTGCTCGCCGGCTATGGCGCCGAGGCCGTGCACCCTTATCTCGCGATGGAAACGCTGGTGTCCATCTGCGGCGACCTGCCGGGCCAGCTGACGGCCGACAAGGCGATCTACAACTACGTCAAGGCCGTGGGCAAGGGCCTGTCCAAGATCATGTCCAAGATGGGCGTGTCGACGTACATGTCCTATTGCGGCGCGCAGCTGTTCGAGGCCATCGGCCTGAACGGCGACACGGTGGCCAAGTACTTCACGGGCACCGCCAGCCGGGTCGAAGGCATCGGCGTGTTCGAGATCGCCGAGGAGGCGATCCGCATGCACAAGGCGGCCTTCGGCGACGATCCGGTGCTGGCCACCATGCTCGACGCCGGCGGCGAGTACGCATGGCGCACGCGCGGCGAGGAGCACATGTGGACGCCCGACGCGATCGCCAAGCTGCAGCACGCCTCGCGCGCCAACAACTGGAACACCTACAAGGAATACGCCCAGCTGATCAACGACCAGAGCCGCCGCCACATGACGCTGCGCGGCCTGTTCGAGTTCCGCATCGACCCGGCCAGGGCGATCTCGATCGACGAGGTCGAGCCCGCCAAGGAGATCGTCAAGCGTTTCGCCACCGGCGCGATGTCGCTCGGTTCGATCTCGACAGAGGCGCACACCACGCTGGCAGTGGCCATGAACCGCATCGGCGGCAAGAGCAACACCGGCGAAGGCGGCGAGGACCCGGCGCGCTACCGGCAGGAGCTCAAGGGCATCCCGATCAGGCAGGGCCAGACCATCGCCGACGTGATCGGCCGCGAGGTGGTCGAGGTCGACTATCCGCTCAACGAGGGTGATTCGCTGCGCTCGCGCATCAAGCAGGTCGCTTCCGGCCGCTTCGGCGTCACCGCCGAATACCTGGCGTCGTCCGACCAGATCCAGATCAAGATGGCCCAGGGCGCCAAGCCGGGCGAAGGCGGCCAGCTGCCCGGCGGCAAGGTGTCCAAGTACATCGGCTTCCTGCGCCACTCGGTGCCCGGCGTCGGCCTGATCTCGCCGCCGCCGCACCACGACATCTATTCGATCGAGGACCTGGCGCAGCTGATCCACGACCTGAAGAACGTGGCGCCGCATGCCTCGGTCAGCGTCAAGCTGGTGTCCGAGGTGGGCGTGGGCACCGTGGCCGCGGGCGTGGCCAAGTGCAAGAGCGACCACGTCGTGATCGCCGGCCATGACGGCGGCACCGGCGCTTCGCCCTGGTCGTCGATCAAGCACGCCGGCAGCCCCTGGGAGATCGGCCTGGCCGAGACCCAGCAGACGCTGGTGCTGAACAGGCTCAGAGGCCGCATCCGGGTGCAGGCCGACGGCCAGATGAAGACCGGGCGCGACGTCGCGATCGGGGCCCTGCTGGGCGCCGACGAATTCGGCTTCGCCACCGCGCCGTTGGTGGTCGAGGGCTGCATCATGATGCGCAAGTGCCACCTGAACACCTGCCCGGTCGGCGTGGCCACGCAGGACCCGGTGCTGCGCAAGAAGTTCTCCGGCAAGCCCGAGCATGTCGTCAACTACTTCTTCTTCGTCGCCGAGGAGGTGCGCCAGATCATGGCGCAGCTGGGCATCCGCAAGTTCGACGAACTGATCGGGCGGTCCGACCTGCTGGACACCAAGAAGGGCATCGCGCACTGGAAGGCCAGGGGCCTGGACTTCTCTCGCCTGTTCGCGCAGCCGCAGGCGCCGGCGGAGGTGCCGCGGTTCCACTGCGAAGAGCAGGAGCACGGCCTCGAGAAGAGCCTGGACCGCATCCTGATCGAGCGCTCGAAGGCGGCGATCGAGCGCGGCGAAGAGGTCTCGTTCATCGAGCGGGCGCGCAACGTGCACCGCTCGGTCGGCGCCATGCTCTCCGGGGCGCTGACCAAGGTGCATCCCGAGGGCCTGCCCGACGACACCATCCGCATCCAGCTGGAAGGCACCGGCGGCCAGTCGTTCGGCGCCTTCCTGGCCAGGGGCATCACGCTGTACCTGATCGGCGACGCGAACGACTACACCGGCAAGGGGCTGTCGGGCGGCCGCATCGTGGTGCGTCCCAGCATCGACTTCCGCGGCGAGGCAGCCAAGAACATCATCATCGGCAACACGGCGTTGTACGGTGCCACCACCGGCGAGGCGTTCTTCAGTGGCGTGGCCGGCGAGCGCTTCGCGGTGCGGCTGTCCGGCGCCACGGCCGTGGTCGAGGGCACCGGCGACCATGGCTGCGAGTACATGACCGGCGGCACCGTGCTGGTGCTGGGCCGCACCGGCCGCAACTTCGCGGCCGGCATGTCCGGGGGCATTGCTTACGTGTACGACGAGGACGGCGGGTTCGCCAGCCGGTGCAACACGACGATGGTCTCGCTGGAACCGGTGGCGACGGCCGCCGAGCAGCACACCGGCGGCGCCAGGACCCGCCTGCACAAGGACCAGACCGACGAGGCGCTGGTCAGGAAGCTGCTGCAGGACCACAACCGCTGGACCGGCAGCCGCCGTGCGCGCGAACTGCTCGACAACTGGGCGGTGGCGCGCACCCGGTTCGTGAAGGTGTTCCCGAACGAATACAAGCGGGCGCTGGCTGAGATGTACGAGCGCGAGGTGGAAGAGGCGAGCGCCGGCAGCAACGCGCAGGTCTCCATGAAGCGCGAAAGCGTGGGCGTGGCCGCGGACTGAGGCGGGCGCGGCAATGAGGGGAAGGTCCGGCCCGGCCGGACCATCGCAAAGGAACATCATGGGAAAGATCACCGGCTTCATGGAATACGAGCGGCTCGAGGAGGGCTACCGCCCGGTCGCCGAGCGCCTGAAGCACCACAAGGAGTTCGTCGTGCGGCTCGGCGACGAGCAGGCCGCCGTCCAGGGTGCGCGCTGCATGGACTGCGGTACGCCGTTCTGCAACAGCGGCTGCCCGGTCAACAACGTCATCCCGGACTTCAACGACCTGGTGTACCGGCAGGACTGGAAGGACGCCTTCACCGTGCTGGACTCGACCAACAACTACCCCGAGTTCACCGGCCGCATTTGCCCGGCGCCGTGCGAGGCGGCCTGCACCCTGAACATCAACGGCGATGCGGTTGGCATCAAGTCGATCGAGCACGCGATCGTCGACAAGGCCTGGGAGCAGGGCTGGGTGCAGCCGAAGCTCGCCAAGGTCCGGACCGGCAAGAAGGTCGCGGTGGTCGGCTCGGGACCGGCCGGCATGGCGGCGGCCCAGCAGCTGGCGCGCGCCGGCCATGACGTGACGCTGTTCGAGAAGAACGACCGCGTCGGCGGCCTGCTGCGCTACGGCATCCCGGATTTCAAGCTGGAGAAGTCCCATATCGACCGCCGGGTCGAGCAGATGAAGGCCGAAGGCGTCACCATCCGCACCGGCGTGATGGTTGGCAAGCTGCCCAAGGGCTCCCGGGTGACCAACTGGGCCAAGGAGACCATTGCGCCCGAGGAACTGCGCGGCCAGTTCGACGCCGTGGTGCTGACCGGCGGCGCCGAGCAGTCGCGCGACCTGCCGGTGCCCGGCCGCGAGCTGGACGGCGTCCATTTCGCGATGGAATTCCTGCCGCAGCAGAACAAGCTGAACGCCGGCGACAAGGTCAAGGGCCAGATCTCGGCCTCCGGCAAGCGCGTGATCGTGATCGGCGGCGGCGACACCGGCTCCGACTGCGTGGGCACCAGCAACCGGCACGGCGCGGCGAGCGTGATCCAGTTCGAGCTGATGCCGATGCCGCCGCAGCAGGAGAACAAGGAACTCACCTGGCCCTACTGGCCGTACAAGCTGCGCACCAGCTCCAGCCACGAGGAAGGCTGCGAGCGCGAGTTCGCGGTCGCCACCAAGGAGTTCGTCGGCGAGAACGGCAAGCTCACGGGCCTGAAGACCGTCCAGGTCGAGTGGAAGGACGGCAAGATGGCCGAGGTGCCGGGCAGCGAGAAGGTCTACCAGGCGGACCTGGTGCTGCTGGCCATGGGCTTCGTCAACCCGGTCGCGACCATCCTGGAAGGCTTCGGCGTCGACAAGGACAACCGCGGCAACGCGAAGGCGACGACCGATTTCGACGGCGGTTACGCCACCAGCGTGCCTGGGGTGTTCGCCGCCGGCGACATGCGGCGCGGCCAGTCCCTGGTGGTTTGGGCGATTCGCGAGGGTCGCCAGGCCGCCCGTGCGGTGGACGAGTACTTGATGGGGTTCAGCGACCTGCCGCGCTGACCCTCGCGAATCGCCCATTCGGGCGTGTCATGAAGCGCCGGCTTGCACGCCGGCGCGGCGCGAGGGTCGCCAGGCCGCCCGGGCGGTGGACGAGTACCTGATGGGGTTCAGCGACCTGCCGCGCTGACCCTCGCGAATCGCCCGTTCGGGCGTGTCATGAAGCGCCGGCTTGCACGCCGGCGCGGCGCGCGGGTCGCCAGGCGGCCCGGGCGGTGGACGAGTACCTGATGGGGTTCAGCGACCTGCCGCGCTGACAGCTGGCCAGACGCCCGGGAGGGGAGGCCGGCGGGTTTCGGGGAAACCCTTATCATCCCATCTTCCCCATACACCGCCGGGTACCCAGCCCGGCTGCCCTCGCCGGATGACCGACTCCGATCCCACGGCGCTCGTGGAATGCCGCCGCCTGAGCTTCGGCTACGGCGAGCGCACCGTCCTTTCGGACATTTCGTTGACCGTGCCGCGCGGCAAGGTCACGGCGCTCATGGGCGCGTCCGGCGGCGGCAAGACGACCATCCTGCGGCTGATCGGCGGACAGGTGCGCGCGCAGGGCGGCGAGGTGCTGTTCGACGGCCAGGACGTGGGCCGGCTGGACCGGGCCGGGCTGTACGGCGTGCGCCGCCGCATGGGCATGCTGTTCCAGTTCGGCGCCCTGTTCACCGACCTGAGCGTGTTCGACAACGTGGCCTTTCCGCTGCGCGAGCACACCGCGCTGCCCGAGCCGCTGGTGCGCGACATCGTGCTGATGAAGCTCAATGCCGTCGGCCTGCGCGGGGCGCGCGACCTGATGCCCTCGCAGATTTCCGGCGGCATGGCGCGCCGGGTGGCACTGGCGCGGGCCATCGCCCTGGACCCCGACCTGGTCATGTACGACGAGCCCTTCGCCGGCCTGGATCCGATCTCCCTGGGCACCGCGGCCCAGCTCATTCGGCGGCTGAACGACACCCTGTGCATCACCAGCCTGGTGGTGTCGCACGACCTGGAAGAGGTATTCGCGATCGCCGACCAGGTGATCGTGCTGGCCAACGGCCGGATCGCCGCGCAGGGCACTCCCGCGGAAGTGATGCAGTCGAGCGATCCGCTGGTCGACCAGTTCGTGCATGCGCGGCCGGAGGGGCCGGTGCACTTCCACTACCCCGGGCCGAGCGTGGCCGAGGACTTTGGCGGGGGCTTTCGGCCATGATGCGCTGGCTGCACCCCGCCGCCGTCGGCCGCGCCACCCGCGGCAAGCTGGCCGACCTGGGGCACGGTGCCCGCTTGTTCGTGCGGCTGGTCGCCCTGTTCGGCGCGAGCATGCGCCGCTTCGGATTGGTGCGCGACCAGGTGCACTTCCTGGGCAATTACTCGCTGGCCATCATCACGGTGTCGGGCCTGTTCGTCGGCTTCGTGCTGGCGCTGCAGGGCTACTACATCCTGCAGCGCTACGGTTCGGCCGAGGCGCTGGGGCTGATGGTGGCGCTCAGCCTGCTGCGCGAGCTGGGGCCGGTGATCACCGCGCTGCTGTTCGCCGGCCGCGCCGGCACGTCGCTGACGGCCGAGATCGGCCTGATGAAGGCGGGGGAGCAACTCAGCGCCATGGAAATGATGGCCGTGGACCCGGTGCACCGCGTGCTCGCGCCGCGCTTCTGGGGCGGTGTGATCGCGCTGCCCCTGCTGGCGGCGGTGTTCAGCGCCGTCGGCGTGGTCGGCGGCTGGGTGGTCGGAGTCCTGATGATCGGGGTCGACCCCGGCGCCTTCTGGGGCCAGATGCAGGGCGGCGTCGACATCTGGAAGGACGTCGGCAATGGGGTCGCCAAGAGCCTCGTGTTCGGCGTCACCGTGACCTTCGTCGCCGTCCTGGAGGGCTTCGAGGCGCAGGCCACGCCCGAGGGGGTGTCGCGGGCGACCACGCGCACCGTGGTGGTGTCGTCGCTGGCCGTGCTCGGGCTGGACTTCGTGCTGACGGCCATGATGTTCAGCATCTAAGGAGAAACAAGATGGAACGCTCCAGGAGCGATGTATGGGTGGGCCTGTTCGTGCTGGTGGGGGCGGCAGCCATCCTGTTCCTGGCCCTGCAGTCGGCCAACCTGCTGTCGCTGAGCTTCCAGTCGACCTACCAGGTGGTCGCCAAGTTCGACAACATCGGCGGGCTCAAGCGCCAGGCCGCGGTGAAGAGCGCGGGCGTGGTGGTCGGGCGGGTGGAGGGCATCAGCTTCGACGACAAGAGCTTCCAGGCCCGCGTGACGCTGGCGCTGGAGGACCGGTACGCGTTCCCCAAGGACAGTTCGCTGAAGATCCTCACCAGCGGTCTGCTGGGCGAGCAGTACATCGGCATCCAGGCCGGCGCCGACGAGAAGAATCTGGCGGCAGGCGATACCATCACAGCGACCCAGTCGGCGGTCGTCCTGGAAAACCTGATCGGGCAGTTCCTGTACAACAAGGCGGCCGACGCGAGCGCACCGGCGCCCAAGAAATGAAGATCATGTCCCTGCTTGCTTCGATGGCCCGGCGACGGGCCGCGGCCCTGGCGGTCGCGGCGCTGGCGCTGGGAGCGCTGGCGGGCTGCGCGAGCGGTCCGAACGCGAATCCGCGCGATCCCTTCGAGCCGTTCAACCGCAAGATGCTCGAATTCAACGAGGCGGTGGACTCGGTCGCGCTCAAGCCGGCGGCGACGGCCTACCGCGAGGCGGTGCCGCCGCTCGCGCGCATCGGCGTCAACAATTTCTTCAGCAACCTGCGCGACGTCTGGTCCGGCGTCAACAGCCTGCTGCAGCTGAAGCTCCAGAACGCGGCGGAGAATTTCCTGCGCTTCGAGGTCAACACCGTGTTCGGCCTGGCGGGCATCCTGGACATCGCCAGCGAGCTGAACATCGAGCGCCACACCGAGGACCTGGGGCAGACGCTGGGCCGCTGGGGCGTGCCGGCCGGCCCCTACCTGATGCTGCCGTTCTTCGGGCCGTCCACCGTGCGCGACGCGATCGCGCTGCCGGTCGACCGGCGCGCCGATCCGCTGTCGCACGTCGAGGGCTGGGACGCGCGCTGGTCGCTGTACGTGCTGCGCGCCGTGGACATGCGCGCCAACCTGCTGCGGGTCACCTCGGTGGTGGGCGAGGCCGCCCTGGACAAGTACAGCTTCACGCGCGATGCCTACCTGCAGCGCCGCCGCGCCGAGATCTTCGAATCCAGGCCGTCCGCCGGCGACGGCAAGGAGCCGCCGCTGGAGCGGGACGGCTCGGGCGAGATGGCGCCGGATGGATACGTGCCGCCCGCGCCGGAGGCGGATCCCGTCCCGGCCCGGTAGCATGCTGTTGCATGGGCCGGCTGTGCCGGCCGGAACCGCGGCAAGCCACGCGGTTCCAATCGGAACAACCGCGGTGCTGCACCGCCGAAAGGAAATGCAATGAAGAGACGTGATCTGGGCCGGTTGGCCGCTGGGCTCCTGGCCCTGGCCGCGCTGGCGGGCCTGCCAGGCCTGGCGGCGGCGGCGGACGAGGCGCCCGACGCCATGATCAAGCGCCTGTCCAACGAGGTGCTTGACGCAATCAGGAGCGACAAGGCGATCAAGGGCGGCGACACCCAGCGCATCGTGGCGCTGGTCGACAGCAAGATCATGCCGAACGTCAACTTCCAGCGCATGACCGCGGCCGCCGTCGGTCCGGCCTGGCGCCAGGCGACGCCCGAGCAGAAGAAGCGCTTGCAGGACGAGTTCAAGACACTGCTGGTGCGCACCTACGCCGGCGCGCTGGCGCAGGTGGACGACCAGACCATCAGCATCAAGCCGCAGCGCAGCGCGCCCGAGGATACCGACGTGGTGGTGCGCAGCGAGATCCGGGGCAAGGGCGAGCCGATCCAGCTCGAATACCGGCTCGAGAAGACGCCGGGACAGGGCGCCGGGTGGCGCATCTACAACCTCAACGTGCTGGGGGTGTGGCTGGTCGAGACCTACCGCAGCCAGTTCGCGCCCGAGATCAACACCAAGGGCGTCGACGGGCTGATCGCCACGCTGCAGGAGCGCAACAAGGCCAATGCCAATGGCCGCAAGGGCTGAGGCGGGCGGACCGGTGGCCGGCATGCTGGTGCTTCCGGCCCGCGTCACCCACGAACAGGCGGGCCCCTGCGCGCAGATGCTGGCACAGGCACTGCGGGCGCAGCCCGGGTCGGCCGTCGTCGCCGACGCCGGAGCGCTCGGGCAGTTCGACTCCTCGGCGCTGGCCGTGCTGCTGGAGTGCCGGCGCGAGGCGCTGGCGCTGGGCAAGAGCTTTGCGGTGGCCCGCCTGCCGGCCCGCCTGCGCGAACTGGCCACGCTGTACGGCGTGGGCGAACTGCTGCCGGCCGCGCCGTAGGTCCTTCGCCCGCGGCGCCGGCGGCCCCGGGTGCGGCTGGGTAAAATCAAGGGTTCCCATGCCCGCGATTTCCTTCCAGTCCGTCTCCAAGACCTACCCGGTCGCCCACGGCGGAGCGCTGCGGGCGCTGGACGGCGTCAGCTTCGACATCGAGGAAGGCGAATTCTTCGGCCTCCTGGGGCCCAACGGCGCCGGCAAGACCACCTTGATCAGCGTCCTGGCCGGCCTGGTGCGGCCGACCGCCGGGCGCGTCGCGGTGCGAGGCTTCGACGTGCAGTCCCAGTACGTCCAGGCCCGCCGGCAGCTGGGCGTGGTGCCGCAGGAGCTGGTGTTCGACCCGTTCTTCAACGTGCGCGAGACCTTGCGGCTGCAGTCCGGGTATTTCGGCGTGGCGCACAACGACGACTGGATCGACGAGCTGCTCGCGAGCCTGGGCCTGGCCGACAAGGCCGACTCGAACATGCGCCAGCTGTCCGGCGGCATGAAGCGGCGCGTGCTGGTGGCGCAGGCGCTGGTGCACAAGCCGCCGGTGATCGTGCTGGACGAGCCGACGGCCGGCGTCGACGTCGAACTGCGCCAGACGCTGTGGCAGTTCATCGCGCGCCTGAACCGTCAGGGCCACACCGTGCTGCTGACGACCCACTACCTGGAGGAGGCCGAGGCGCTGTGCAGCCGCATCGCGATGCTCAAGGCCGGGCAGGTGGTGGCGCTGGAGCGCACCAGCGAGCTGCTGCGGGCCGCGTCCAGCAACGTGCTGCGCTTCAAGGTCGACGGCGAGCTGCCGCCGCAGTTCGCGGCCAAGGCCCGCGTCACCGGCCGCGTCGTCCAGCTGCCCGCCGCCGACGCCCACGCGATCGAGCGCTACCTGGCCGGCGTGCGCGAGGCGGGCCTGCGGGTCGAGGACGTGGAGATCCGCAAGGCGGACCTGGAGGACGTGTTCCTGGACGTCATGTCCAAGCACGGCCCGCAGGCGGTGACGGCATGACCGGCTGGCGCACGCTGTTCTACAAGGAGGTGCTGCGGTTCTGGAAGGTGAGCTTCCAGACCGTGGCGGCGCCGGTCCTCACGGCCGTGCTGTACATGCTGATCTTCGGCCATGTGCTGCAGGACCACGTCAAGGTCTACGACAAGATCAGCTACACGGCGTTCCTGGTGCCCGGCCTCGTGATGATGAGCGTGCTGCAGAACTCGTTCGCCAACAGCTCCTCCTCGCTGATCCAGAGCAAGATCATGGGCAGCCTGGTGTTCGTGCTGCTGACGCCGCTGTCGCACTGGAGCTGGTTCGTGGCGTATGTCGCCTCCTCGGTCGCCCGCGGGCTGGCCGTCGGGGCGGGCGTGTTCGCCGTGACGGCCCTGTTCGGGCGCCCCGGCATCGTGGCGCCGCTGTGGATCTTCGCGTTCGCGCTGCTGGGCGCCGCCATGCTGGGCGCACTGGGCATCATCGCCGGCCTGTGGGCCGAGAAGTTCGACCAGATGGCGGCCTTCCAGAACTTCGTCATCATGCCGATGACGTTCCTGTCGGGCGTGTTCTACTCGATCCATTCGCTGCCGTCCTTCTGGCAGGACGTGAGCCACCTCAACCCGTTCTTCTACATGATCGACGGCTTCCGCTACGGCTTCTTCGGGGTCAGCGACGTCTCGCCGTGGCTGAGCCTGGCGATCGTGGGCGTCGCGTTCGTCGCCGTGAGCGCGGTTGCCGTCCACCTGCTGCGGATCGGCTACAAAATCCGGAGTTAGGGTTCCACCGCACCCCATTGCACCATGACTGCTGACGAACTGAAATCCATCATCAGCGGCGCCCTGCGCTGCGAACACATCGACGTCGACGGCGACGGCCGCCACTGGACCGCGCTGGTCGTCTCGCCCGAGTTCGAGGGCAAGCGGGCGATCCAGCGCCACCAGCGGGTGTTCGCCACCCTGGGCGCGCGCATGAAGACCGACGAGGTGCATGCGCTGTCGATCCACGCGCTGACCCCGGACGAATGGCGCAAGGCCCAGGAAGGCTGACGCCGGGATGGACAAGCTCCTGATCCGCGGCGGGCGGCAACTGCAAGGCGAGGTGCGCATCTCCGGCGCCAAGAACGCCGCGCTGCCGGAGCTGTGCGCGGCCCTGCTGACCGACCAGCCGGTGGTGCTGGAGAACGTGCCGCGCCTGCAGGACGTCGCGACCATGTTCAAGCTGATCCGCAACATGGGCGTGGCGGTGGAGCGCGACGACGGCGGGACGGTGCGGATCGACGCCGCCCGGCTGAGTTCGCCGGAAGCGCCCTACGAACTGGTCAAGACGATGCGCGCCTCGGTGCTGGCGCTGGGACCGCTGCTGGCGCGCTTCGGCGAGGCGACGGTGTCGCTGCCCGGCGGCTGCGCGATCGGCTCGCGCCCGGTCGACCAGCACATCAAGGGCATGCAGGCAATGGGCGCCGAGATCGTCGTCGAGCACGGCTACATCATCGCCAGGCTGCCGAAGGGCCGCACCCGCCTGCGCGGCGCGAGCATCCGCACCGACATGGTGACCGTGACCGGCACCGAGAACTTCCTGATGGCGGCTGCGCTGGCCGAAGGCGAGACCGTGCTGGAGAACGCCGCGCAGGAGCCCGAGATCGGCGACCTGGCGGACATGCTGATCAGGATGGGCGCGCGGATCGAGGGCCACGGCACCAGCCGGATCGTGGTGCAGGGCGTCGAGCGCCTGCATGGCTGCACTCACCGCGTGGTGGCGGATCGCATCGAGGCCGGCACCTTCCTGTGCGCGGTGGCGGCCACCGGCGGCGACGTGGTGCTGCGCCACGGGCGGGCCGACCACCTGGAAGCCGTGATCGACAAGCTGCGCGAGGCCGGCGCCGCCGTCAATGCGGTGGAGGACGGCATCCACCTGCACGCGCAGGGGCGGCTCGCGGGGCAGAGCTTCCGTACCAGCGAGTACCCGGGATTTCCGACCGACATGCAGGCCCAGTTCATGGTGCTCAACGCGATCGCCGACGGCCCGTCCAAGGTGACCGAAACCATCTTCGAGAACCGCTTCATGCACGTCAACGAACTGGTGCGGCTGGGCGCCAACATCCAGGTCGACGGCAAGTTCGCGCTGGTCGAGGGCGTCGAGCGGCTGTCCGGCGCCACGGTGATGGCCACCGACCTGCGCGCCTCGGCCAGCCTGGTGATCGCCGGGCTGGTGGCCGAGGGTGAGACGCTGGTCGATCGCATCTACCACCTGGACCGCGGCTACGACCAGATGGAAGCCAAGCTGCGCGCCATCGGCGCCGACATCGAGCGCATCAAATGACGATCACACTTGCCTTGTCCAAGGGCCGCATCTTCGAGGAGACCGTGCCGCTGCTGCAGGCGGCGGGGATCGAGGTGCTCGACGACCCGGAGCGCTCGCGCAAGCTGATCCTGGCGACCAACCGGCCGCAGGTGCGCGTCGTGATCGTGCGCGCGACCGACGTGCCGACCTACGTGCAGTACGGCGGCGCCGACCTGGGCGTCACCGGCCTGGACACGCTGATCGAGCACGGCGCGAGCTGGGGCGGCGGCGCCGGCCTGTACCAGCCGCTGGACCTGGGCATCGCGAAGTGCCGCGTGAGCGTGGCGGTGCGCGCCGATTTCGACTACGCCAGCGCCGTGCGCCAGGGCTCGCGGCTGCGCGTGGCGACCAAGTACGTGAACATCGCGCGCGAGTTCTTCGCCGCCAAGGGCGTGCACGTGGACCTGATCAAGCTGTACGGCAGCATGGAGCTGGCGCCGCTCACCGGGCTGGCCGACGCGATCGTCGACCTGGTCTCCACCGGCAACACGCTCAAGGCCAACCAGCTGGTGGAGGTCGAGCGGATCATGGACATCAGTTCCCGGCTGGTGGTGAACCAGGCTTCGCTCAAGCTCAAGCAGCCGGCGATCCGCGAAGTGATCGACGCTTTCGCGACGGCCACCAGGGAGCGTGCGGCATGACGCTGGCCGCGCAGCCGCTGCGGCTGTCGACCGCCGATCCCGGTTTCGAGCGGGCGTTCGACGCACGCCTGCACTGGTCGGCCGAGACCGACGCGCAGGTCGAGCAGACCGTGGCCGACATCCTGGCCGACGTGCGCCGGCGCGGCGACGAGGCGGTGCTCGAGTACACGAGGCGTTTCGATGCCCTCGACGCGGCGACACTGCCGGAACTGGAGCTGACGGCGGCCGAACTGAGACACGCCTTCGACGGCCTGCCGGCACGCCAGCGGGCGGCGCTGGAGGCGGCTGCCCGGCGCGTGCGCAGCTACCACGAGGCGCAGCGTCGCGCCAGCGGCGAGAGCTGGAGCTACCGCGACGCCGACGGCACCCTCCTCGGGCAGAAGGTGACGCCGCTGGACCGCGTCGGCATCTACGTGCCCGGCGGCAAGGCTGCCTACCCCTCGTCGGTGCTGATGAACGCGATTCCAGCGCAGGTGGCTGGCGTGCCCGAAATCGTCATGGTCGTGCCCACCCCGCGCGGCGAACGCAATCCGCTGGTACTGGCGGCGGCCCACGTGGCCGGGGTGCACCGGGTGTTTCGCATCGGCGGCGCCCAGGCCGTGGCGGCGCTGGCCTGGGGCACCAGCACGGTGCCGCGGGTGGACAAGATCACCGGCCCGGGCAACGCCTACGTGGCCAGCGCCAAGCGGCGCGTGTTCGGGCAGGTCGGCATCGACATGATCGCCGGGCCCAGCGAAATCCTGGTGCTGGCCGACGGCAGCACGCCACCGGACTGGGTGGCGATGGACCTGTTCTCGCAGGCCGAGCACGACGAGCTGGCGCAGAGCATCCTGCTGTGCCCCGATGCCGGCTACCTCGACCGGGTGCAGGCCGCCATCGAGCGCCTGCTGCCCCAGCTGCCGCGTGCGGCCATCATCGCCGCCTCGCTCAACGGCCGCGGCGCGCTGATCCACACGCGCAGCATGCAGGAGGCCTGCGAGATCAGCAACCGCATCGCGCCCGAGCACCTCGAAATCGCCAGCGGCGAGCCGCACCGCTGGGAGCCGCTGCTGCGCCACGCCGGCGCGATCTTCCTGGGCGCCTTCACCAGCGAGTCGCTGGGGGACTACTGCGCCGGCCCCAACCACGTGCTGCCGACCAGCGGCACGGCCCGCTTTTCCAGCCCGCTGGGCGTCTACGACTTCCAGAAGCGCAGCAGCCTGATCGAGGTCAGCGAGGCCGGCGCGCAGGCGCTGGGCGCCATCGCCTCGGAGCTGGCGCACGGGGAAGGATTGCAGGCGCATGCCCGCGCCGCCGAGATGAGGTTGAAGCCATGAGTGCCCTGCCCGAGCGCCTCCAGCGCCTGATCCGCAGCGACGTGCAGGGGCTGCACGCGTATGCCATCCAGCCCTCGGCCGGGATGGTCAAGCTCGACGCGATGGAAAATCCGTACCGGCTGCCGGCGCCGCTGCGCGCGCAGCTGGGCGAGCGGCTGGCCGCGCTGGCGCTCAACCGCTACCCCGGCGAGCGCATCCACGACCTGCGCGCCGCGCTGGCGGCGCACGCGGGCATGCCCGAGGGGTTCGAGCTGATGCTGGGCAACGGCTCGGACGAGCTGATCTCGATGATTGCCATGGCCTGCGACGTGCCGGGCGCCGGCATCCTGGCGCCGGTGCCGGGCTTCGTGATGTACGCCATGAGCGCCCGGCTGCAGGGACTGAAGTTCACCGGTGTGCCGCTGACGGCCGATTTCGAGCTCGACGAAGCGGCCATGCTGGAGGCGGTCGAGCGCGAGCGCCCGTCGGTGGTCTACCTGGCCTATCCCAACAATCCGACCGCCAAGCTCTGGGACGACGGGGTGATCGAGCGGATCGTCCGGGCCGCGCCGGGGCTGGTGGTGATCGATGAGGCCTACCAGCCGTTCGCCAGCCGCAGCTACCTCGACCGCCTGCAGCGCCACGACCATGTGCTGCTGATGCGCACCATGAGCAAGTTCGGCCTGGCGGGCGTGCGCATCGGCTACCTCATCGGGCGCCGCCCGCTGATCGCCGAGCTGGAGAAGGTGCGGCCGCCCTACAACGTCAGCGTGCTCAACTGCGAGGCCGCGCTGTTCGCCCTGGAGCATGCGGACGTGTTCGCCGCCCAGGCGGCCGAGATCCGCTCGCAGCGGGCGCAGCTGCTGGACGAACTGGCCCGGCTGCCCGGGGTCAGGGCGTGGCCCAGCGACGCGAACATGATCCTGCTGCGCGTGCCCGACGCCGGCCGGGCCTTTGCCGGCCTGAAGGAGCGCGGCGTCCTGGTGAAGAACGTTTCTACAATGCACCCATTGCTGGCCGACTGCCTGCGCCTGACCGTGGGGACCCCCGACGAGAACGCGCAGTTGCTGGCCGCCCTGCAATCCAGCCTATGACCACGTCGCCTTCCACCGAGAGCACCGCGAACAGCCCGCGCCGCGCGCAGGTGTCGCGCCACACCGCCGAGACCCGCATCACGGTCCGGTTGAACCTGGACGGCACCGGGCAGGCGCGGCTGGCCACCGGGATCGGCTTCTTCGACCACATGCTCGACCAGATCGCCCGCCACGGGATGATCGACCTGGACGTGCAGGCCGAGGGCGACCTGCACATCGACGGCCACCACACCGTGGAGGACGTGGGGATCACCATCGGCCAGGCGGTGCACCAGGCGGTGGGCGACAAGAAGGGCGTCCGCCGCTATGGCCACGCCTACGTGCCGCTGGACGAGGCGCTGTCGCGCGTCGTGATCGACTTCTCCGGCCGGCCCGGCCTGGTGATGAACGTGCCGTTCAAGAGTGGCATGATCGGCACCTTCGACAGCCAGCTGGCGCACGAATTCTTCCAGGGCTTCGCCAACCACGCCTTCGTCACGCTGCACGTGGACAACCTGCGTGGCGAGAACGCCCACCACCAGTGCGAAACCGTGTTCAAGGCGTTCGGACGGGCCCTGCGCATGGCGCTGGAGCTCGATCCCCGGTCGGCCGGCATCGTTCCTTCCACGAAAGGCTCGCTCTGAGCAACCCGGCCTGTCGGCGCCGGGCGGCACCGGCGCGAGCGCAATCCGCATGAAGACAGTGGCAGTCGTCGACTATGGCATGGGCAACCTGCGCTCGGTGGCGCAGGCGGTGCTGCATGTGGCGCAGGGCAGCGGCTTTGAGGTGATCGTGACTTCGCGCCCGCAGGACGTGCGCGCCGCCGAGCGGGTCGTGCTGCCCGGGCAGGGCGCGATGCCCGACTGCATGCGGGAGCTGGCCACCTCGGGCCTGCGCGAGTCGGTGCTCGAAGCCGCCGCCGCCAAGCCGCTGTTCGGCGTGTGCGTCGGGATGCAGATGCTGCTCGATCGCAGCGAGGAGGGACCGACTGACGGTCTCGGCCTGATCCACGGCGAGGTCCTGCGGTTCGAGCTGGAAGGGCGCCTGCAGACCGATGGCAGCCGCTACAAGGTGCCGCAGATGGGATGGAATCAGGTGTTCCAGACGCAGCCGCACCCGGTGTGGCAGGGCGTCCCGCAGGCGAGCTACTTCTATTTCGTGCACAGCTACTACGCCCGCCCGTCGGATGCGCGCCACAGCGCCGGGGAGGCCGAGTACGGTACGCGCTTTACTGCGGCGGTGGCACGAGATAATATTTTTGCCACCCAGTTCCATCCCGAGAAGAGTGCCGACCAGGGGCTCGCCCTGTATCGCAACTTCCTGCACTGGACGCCCTGATCCCGACTCCCTGCTTCCGGCACCATGCTTCTGATTCCCGCGATCGACCTGAAAGACGGCCACTGCGTCCGACTGCAGCAAGGCGACATGGCCCGCGCCACCACCTTCGGCGAGGATCCGGCCGCGATGGCGCGCCACTGGGTCGGCAAGGGCGCGCGCCGCCTGCACCTGGTCGACCTGAACGGCGCCTTTGCCGGCAAGCCGCAGAACCACGCCGCCGTCAAGGCCATCCTCAAGGAAGTGGGCGACGAGATCCCGGTCCAGCTCGGCGGTGGCATCCGCGACCTGGACACGATCGAGAAATACATCGACGGCGGGCTGCGCTACGTGATCATCGGCACTGCCGCGGTGAAGAATCCGGGCTTCCTGCAGGACGCCTGCACGGCGTTCGGCGGCCACATCATCGTGGGGCTGGACGCCAAGGAGGGCAAGGTCGCCACCGACGGCTGGAGCAAGCTGACCGGCCACGAGGTGGTGGACCTGGCGCGCAAGTTCGAGGACTGGGGCGTCGAATCCATCATCTACACGGACATCGGCCGCGACGGCATGCTCACGGGCATCAACGTCGAGGCGACCGTGAAGCTGGCGCAGGCGCTGCACATCCCGGTGATCGCCTCCGGGGGCCTGTCGAACCTGGCCGACGTCGAGAAGCTCTGCGCCGTCGAGGACGAGGGCATCGAGGGCGTGATCTGCGGCCGTGCGATCTATTCGGGCGAACTCGATTTCATCGCGGCCCAGGCCAAGGCCGACGAGCTCGGCAAGTGAAGGAGGCGCGGCCTGCGCCGCCTGACGCCATGCTGGCCAAACGCATCATTCCCTGCCTGGACGTCACCGGCGGCCGGGTCGTCAAGGGCGTCAACTTCGTTGAGCTGCGCGACGCCGGCGACCCGGTGGAGATCGCCGCGCGCTACAACGAGCAGGGCGCCGACGAGCTGACCTTCCTGGACATCACCGCCACCAGCGACGACCGGGACCTGATCCTGCACATGATCGAGGCCGTGGCGTCGCAGGTGTTCATTCCGCTCACCGTGGGCGGCGGCGTGCGCACCGTCGAGGACGTGCGCCGGCTGCTCAATGCGGGCGCGGACAAGACCAGCTTCAATTCCGCCGCCATCGCCAACCCCGACGTCATTTCCGCCGCCGCCGGCAAGTACGGATCCCAGTGCATCGTGGTCGCCATCGACGCCAAGCGGCGCAGCGGCGAGGACGAGGCGCGGCGCGGCGCCGGCTGGGACGTCTACAGCCACGGCGGGCGCCGCAACACCGGCCTGGACGCGCTGCAATGGGCCGTCGAGATGGCGCGGCGCGGCGCCGGCGAGATCCTGCTGACCAGCATGGACCGGGACGGCACCAAGGCCGGCTTCGACCTGGCGCTGACGCGCGCCGTCAGCGACGCTGTCACCGTGCCCGTGATCGCCTCGGGCGGCGTCGGCACGCTGGACCACCTGGCCGACGGCATCCAGCTCGGACGCGCCGACGCCGTGCTGGCCGCCAGCATCTTCCACTACGGCGAATACACGGTCGGCCAGGCCAAGGCGCGCATGGCCGAGCGCGGCATCGCGGTGCGCCGCTGAGCGGCGACGCATCCGTCACAATAGCGCCATGGAGTGGCTCGAACAGGTCAAGTGGGATGCGCAGGGGCTGGTGCCGGCCATCGCGCAGGAGGCCGGCAGCAAGGACGTGCTGATGGTCGCCTGGATGGACCGGGAGGCGCTGCGCCGGACCGTCGAACTCGGGCGGGCCGTGTATTTCAGCCGCTCGCGCGGCCGGCTGTGGTTCAAGGGCGAGGAGTCCGGCCATGTCCAGGCCGTGCACGAGGTGCGCCTGGATTGCGACAACGACGTGGTGCTGCTCACGGTGACGCAGCAGGGGCACGATCCGTCGATCGCCTGCCACACGGGCCGGCACAGCTGCTTCTTCCAGGTGTACCGGGACGGCGCCTGGCACGCGGTCGAGCCGGTGCTCAAGGACCCGCAGGCGATCTACCGATGAACGCGATGCCACCGGGCGACGGCGGACCGGACGCGCTGCTCGAGCGGCTGGCCTCGGTCATCGAGAGCCGCCGGCCGGCGCAGGGCGGCGACCCCGAGAAGAGCTATGTCGCGCGGCTGCTGCAGCGCGGGCCGGACGCCTTCCTCAAGAAGATCGGCGAGGAAGCCACCGAAACCGTGATGGCCGCCAAGGACCTGGACGCCGCCGGTACGCCCGAGGCCCGCCGCAAGCTGGTGGGCGAGGTGGCCGACCTCTGGTTCCACTGCATGATCGCCCTGGCCCACTATGGCCTGCGGCCGGCCGACGTCATCGCCGAACTGGTGCGCCGCGAGGGCACCAGCGGGATCGAGGAAAAGGCGATGCGCAAGGTGCGCGGGCGCGAAGGCGCGTCCGACTGAAGGCCGCCATGTCCGCTCCCGCCGACGAACTGAAGACGCCCTCCGACCGCACGGTGATGCACGTGCTGTACGGACTGCACACAATTGCCTGGGCCAGCATGGGCATGCTGGCCGTGATCGCCCTGGTGGTGAACTACGTCAGGCGCGCCGACGAGCGCAATCCCCTGTACCTGGCGCACCATGGCTACATGATCGCGACCTTCTGGTGGACGGTGCTGTGGCTGCTGCTGGCTTCGCCCCTGTGGCTGCTGTTCTTCGTTCCCGGGATGGTGGCCTACACCGTCATCGGGCTGTGGTATCTCTACCGCTGCCTGCGCGGCTGGCTGCGGTTTAACGACGGCCGGCTACCGGCCTGACTGCCCACCGACCATGAGCGCTGTCGACCCCAACTGCATCTTCTGCAAGATCGTCGAAGGCAAGATCCCGTCGCGCAAGGTGTACGAGGACGACGAGATCCTGGCCTTCCACGACATCCATCCCTGGGCGCCGGTGCATTTCCTGATGGTGCCCAGGCAGCACATCGCGTCGCTGGCCCAGGTCGGCCAGCAGCACGAGGCGCTGCTGGGGCGGATGCTGGCGCTGGCCCCGAAACTGGCGCTCCAGGAGGGCTGCCGGCCCTACCCGCAGGGTGGCTGGCGGGTCGTGATCAACACCGGCGAGGACGGCGGGCAGGAGGTCCATCACCTGCACATCCACGTCTTCGGCGGCCCGCGGCCCTGGCTCAAGGGTTGACCGTCGCGAGCAGGGCCCCTGTCGGGCGCTGAACTTCTGCTGCCCGACTAGAATCCACAGGTTGTACTGGAGTCGGGAGGCGACCCCACGCCGGCCGCGCGCCGGCCGGTCGCGACTCCGCTTTCAATGAGGCCGTCCGGCCGGAGGTAAAGACATGGGTTCGTTTTCGATTTGGCACTGGTTGATCGTCCTGCTGATCATCGTGCTGGTGTTCGGCACCAAGAAGCTGAAGAACATCGGCTCGGACCTGGGCGGGGCCGTGAAGGGGTTCAAGGACGGGTTGCGAGACGGCGCGGCGCCCGACCAGCCGGCGCCGCCTGCCAGCCAGGTGACGGCCGCCCCGCCGTCCGCCGCCGACAAGACCACCATCGACGTCGAAGCCAGGAACAAGTCCTGAACCCGGTCCGGCACCCGCCCGCGGTCCCGACGCGGATGCGGCCTGCGGGGCGCGGTCGCGGCCTGACATCGCATGATTGACCTCGGCATCGAGAAAATGCTGGTGATCGGCGCCGTGGCGCTGGTCGTCATCGGCCCGGAGAAGCTGCCGCGCGTCGCGCGCACGGTCGGCACCCTGCTGGGCAAGGCGCAGCGCTACGTCGCCGACGTGAAGGCCGAAGTCAACCGTTCCATCGAGCTCGAGGAGCTCAAGAAGATGAAGGAGACGGTGGAAACGGCGGCCCGCGACGTCGAGGCGGCTGCGCGCGACGTCGAAACCTCGCTGCAGTCGACCGCCGGCGACCTGGAGCGTTCCTGGGGCACGACCGACGCTGCCGGCGCCCTGGCCGCGCCGGCCTCCTATCCCGAGTACCGGCATCCGAAGAAGAAGTGGCGGCTCAAGCAGGGCGCCACCCCATCCTGGTACAAGGCGCGCAACGGCATCCGCACCAAGGCGCTGTCCGGCGCGGCGCGGGTCGCCCGCTACCGTCCCCGCAAGTTCAACTGATGTCCGAGCGCAACCAAGAAGACGAGCTCGCCGGCACCGAGCAGCCATTCGTCGCCCACCTGGTCGAGCTGCGCGACCGGCTCATCAAGGCGCTGATCGCCATTGGCGTCGTGGCCGGCGTGCTGGCCCTGTACCCGGGTCCGGGCGCCTTGTACGACCTGCTGGCGGCCCCGCTGGTGGCCCATCTGCCCAAGGGCGCCACCCTGATCGCGACCTCGGTGATCTCGCCGTTCCTGGTGCCCCTGAAGATCCTGCTGATGGCGGCGTTCCTGGTCGCCCTGCCGGTGGTGCTGTACCAGGTGTGGGCGTTCGTCGCGCCGGGCCTGTACTCGCACGAGAAGAAGCTGGTGCTGCCGCTGGTGGTGTCCAGCACGCTCCTGTTCTTCATCGGCGTGGCGTTCTGCTACTTCTTCGTGTTCGGGCAGGTGTTCAAGTTCATCCAGAGCTTCGCGCCCAAGAGCATCACCGCCGCCCCGGACATCGAGGCCTACCTCAGCTTCGTGCTGACCATGTTCATCGCGTTCGGGCTGGCATTCGAGGTGCCGATCGTGGTCGTCGTGCTGGCGCGCCTGGGTTTCGTTTCCGTCGCCAAGCTGAAGGACTTCCGCCCCTATTTCATCGTCACCGCGTTCATCATCGCCGCCGTGGTGACGCCGCCGGACGTGGTGTCGCAGCTGGCGCTGGCCGTGCCGATGGTGCTGCTCTACGAGATCGGGATCTGGGCGGCCCAGATCTTCATCAGGCACACCAAGGCGCCCGGCGAGGGGGAAACCGCCGCGGCCGAGTGACGCTCGCGGCGCAGAGCGTCAGCGCTCGCGTGCCACCCGCGGCGGGCGCGGCCGCAGGCCCGGCGTGACGTCCAGCTCGACATGGTCGCCGCGGCGCAGCACGCGAAAGCGCGCCGCCTCGCCCGGCTTGAGCGCCGCCACCCGCGTCAGCAGTTCCGAGACGTTGGAGATCTGCTTGCCGCCGACTTCGACGATGACGTCGCCGGGCCGGATGCCGGCCTGCGCGGCCGGCCCGTTCTGCAGCACGCCGGTGATCAGCACGCCGCGCTCGGCCTTGACGCCGAAGGTCTCCATCAGTTCCGGCGACAGGTCCGCCGGCTCCACGCCGATCCAGCCGCGCCGCACCACGCCTTCCTTGACGATGCCCTCCAGCACCAGCTTGGCAGTCGACACGGGGATGGCGAATCCGATCCCCATGCTGCCGCCCGAGCGCGAGTAGATCGCCGTGTTGATGCCCATCAGGTTGCCGCTGACGTCGACCAGCGCGCCGCCCGAGTTGCCCGGGTTGATCGCGGCATCGGTCTGGATGAAGTTCTCGAAGGTGTTGATGCCCAGCTGGTTGCGGCCGAGCGCGCTCACGATCCCGCTGGTGACCGTCTGGCCGACGCCGAACGGATTGCCGATGGCCAGCACCTGGTCGCCCACCTGCAGCGCGTCGGAGTTGCCCAGCGTGATCACCGGCAGGCGGTCCAGGGTGATCTTCAGGATCGCCAGGTCGGTGTCGGGGTCGGTGCCGATCACCTTGCCGCGGGCGCGCCGGCTGTCCTGCAGCACCACCTCGATCTCGTCGGCGCCCTCCACCACGTGGTTGTTGGTCAGGATGTAGCCGTCGGCGCTGATGATCACGCCGCTGCCCAGGCCGGCCTGCGGCTGGCCGCCGCGGTCGCCGAAGAAGAAGCGGAACCACGGGTCGTCCAGCTGCGGATGGCCGGCCTTGAGCGTGTTGATGCTGACCACCGCGGCCGAGGCGCGCTGGGCGGCCTGTCGAAAGCTGCCGGCCGGCGGAGGGCCGGCGGCCGGCGTCGGCGCCTCGACCAGTGCCACGCCGTGGCTGGTCGTGACGGCTGCGCGGCCGATCCAGTCGGGCTTGAGCGTGGCAACGACGAAGTAGGCGGCAAGCAGGACGGTGACGGCCTGGGAGAAGACCAGCCAGTAGCGGCGCATAGGAGATCGGGCTCGCGGTGCAGGGAGTGCCGCAAGTGTAGACGGGCCGCGCCGCCCGCGCGTGCGGCCGGGCTCAGGAGGGCGCGTGCGCCGCCGCATGGCGCTGGCGGGATGCCGCGAGCTGGGTCTGCTCGATCGGCACCGGCTGGCCGTGGCGCCGGTCCGCGATGCCGGCCCGGTAGCGCATGGTCCGCGCCGCGTGCGCCATGCGCTGGGCCTCGGCCAGGATGTCCTCCACCGCCGCCGGCCGACGCGCCAGGTGGACGACGCCCACGGCGAGGTCCAGCGTGAGTTCGGCCCGCTCGCCCGAGGGCAGCGTCACCGCCGTCGGACGACGCAGACTGGCCGTCAGCCGCAGCGTCATGGCGCGCAGCCACGACATCGACGGGATGCTCTCGAGCACGGCCATGAAGCAGCCCTCGTAGTAGCGGCCGACCACGTTGACGGCGCCGACCTGGCGCTGGATGCGATTGGCGACGCAGTAGAACAGCTCGTTGAGGCCGGCCTGGCCGGCCTGGGCCCGCAGCCGGTCCAGCTCGAACACGACCACGGCCAGCAGCGCGCCGTCCCGGCCGGAGCGGCGCCGCCGCCGCTGGGCCCGCACCAGCTGGTGCACCAGGCTGCGCCCGTTGGGCACCTGGGTGACGGGGTCGAAGCCGGACACCGCCGGGGCCTGGCGCCGCGCCCGCCGCTCGTGCCGGTCGCGCCGCCACAAGCTCATTCCGGTGAACGCGTTGGATAGCGCCGCGCAGGCGGCCAGCGCAACGTGCAGGGGCAGCGATTCCATCGCGGGCCATCCCATGGCCAGGGCATACAGGCCGGCGATCGCCGGCAGCGTCAGCAGGCAGCCTGCCGCCATCGACGGTGCCAGCCGGTCGCCCAGCAGCCAGGCGCGGGCCGCCAGCCAGAAGGTCAGGACGCCGCCGGACAGCGACAGCCCGGCCGCCGCCGGCAACTGCAGCGGGTCCGTCAGCGCCAGGGCCGCCAAGCCGCCCGCCGGCAGCAGCACGGCGGCCAGGTGCAGGGCCGCCGCCATCAGCCGGTCCCGGTGCGGGGCATACAGCCAGCCCCGGATCCACAGGTCCGACAGTCCGACGCACACCGGCCCGATCAGCACCTGAGCCACGTGCCAGGCCTGAGGTTCGATGGACGGCGCCAGGTGCTGCCCGACGCCGCTGAGAACCAGCACCAGCAGGAAGACGGCGGCGTGGTACCCGATGCCCTGCAGGTGGGAGGTCGACGGCCGGCGCACGAACTGCGCCAGGCGCCCCAGTGCGAGCGCGGCGATGGCGCCCAGGGCCATGCTCCAGACCGTGAGTTCCTGCATCGACATGGCTGTCTCCTGTCGCAAGGATCCGCAGTATACGAACAAAGTTGCATTGATGAAAATAAAAGAATTACTATTACAGCGCAGAACCGGCCCGCCGGTGGCCGACAATCCGCTGTCCACATCTCGATCCACCCCCATGGCCAGTGCACAGGAACTGCTGCAGGCATTCGACAGCCTGCTCGCCCCCGAACGATTCAGCGACTACGGCCCGAACGGGCTGCAGGTCGAGGGCAGGCCGGAGGTGCAGCGCATCGTGTCCGGGGTGACGGCCAGCCGCGCGCTCATCGAGGCGGCGGTGGCGGCCCGTGCCGACGCGCTGTTCGTGCACCATGGGCTGTTCTGGCGCGGCCAGGACGGCCGGGTCGCCGGCTGGATGAAGCAGCGCCTGGCCTTGCTGCTGCGCCACGACATCAACCTGTACGCCTACCACCTGCCGCTCGATGCGCACCCGGAACTGGGCAACAACGCCCAGTTCGGCCGCCGTCTCGGGCTGCTGGCCGACGCGCGGTTCGGCCAGCAGGAACTCGGGTTCATCGGGCAACGCGAGGACGGCGGCGACTGGAGCGCCGCTGCGCTGGCGGCGCACCTGGAACAGGCGTTGGGCCGCCAACCGGTCGAGGTGGCCGGCGATGGCCGGCCGCTGCAGCGCATCGCGTGGTGCACCGGCGGCGCCCAGGGTTCCTTCGAAGCCGCCATCGCCGCCGGCGCCGACGCCTACATCACTGGCGAGATCTCGGAGCCGCAGGCCCACTACGCGCGCGAATGCGGCGTCGCCTTCTTCGCCTGCGGCCACCATGCGAGCGAGCGTTACGGCGCGCCGGCGGTCGCCGGTCACGTCGCTGCGCAGTGGGGCGTGGAACACGAGTTCATCGACGTCGAGAACCCGGCATGAGCACGCCGCAGCCATCGCGACCGATTGCCATCAGCATGGGCGACCCCGCGGGCATCGGGCCGGAGATCGTCGCCAAGGCGTTCCGCGACCACGGCGCCGCCACCCAGGGCTGCTTCGTTGCGGGTGACCTGGCAGCGATGCGCCGGGCGGCGCACTGCATCGCCCGCGCGCACGACACGGACCTGCCGGTGGCGTCGATCGACGCTCCGGCCGCTGCGCTCGACGTGCCGCCGCGCTGCATCCCGGTGCTGCAGGCGACGCCCGGCTTCGAGCTGCCGCCCTGGGGCGTCGTCAGCGCCGCTGCCGGCCGGGCGGCCGCCGACTGCGTGGTCTGGGCGGCGCAGGCGGCGCTGCGCGGCGAGGTCGCGGCGCTGGTGACCGCGCCGCTGCACAAGCAGGCGCTGGCGGCGGCCGGGGTGCGGCACCCCGGCCATACCGAACTGCTGCAGGCCCAGGCGGCGGCGTTCGCCGGCGTGCCGCTCGAGCGCATGCCGGTACGGATGATGCTGGCCAACGAGGAACTGCGCACCGTGCTTGTGAGCATCCACGTCGCGCTGCGCGAGGCGATCGCGGCCGTCACGCCCGACAACGTGCTGCAGACGCTGCGCATCGCGCACCGGGCGCTGGTGCCGGCGCTGGGCCAGCCGCCCCGGCTGGCCGTGGCCGGGCTCAATCCGCATGCGGGGGAGGGCGGGCTGATGGGCCGCGAGGAGCAGGACATTATCGCGCCGGCCGTCCAGGCCGCGCGCGCCGAAGGACTGCTGGCGAGCGGGCCCTACCCGCCCGACACGGTGTTCATGCGCGCGCGGGAGGCGCCGGGCCACCCGGGCGAATTCGACGCCGTGGTCGCGATGTACCACGACCAGGGGCTGATCCCGGTGAAATACCTCGGGGTGGAGCAGGGTGTGAACGTCACGCTGGGGCTGCCGCTGGTGCGCACCAGCCCCGACCATGGCACGGCCTTCGACCTCGCCGGGACCGGCCGCGCCGACCCTTCCAGCCTGCTGGCGGCCATCCGCATGGCCCGCCGCCTGGGATCCAGCCTCTAGCTCCTTCCCTGCCGCAGGCTGTCGCGGATCTCGCGCAGCACGACCAGCTCTTCCGGCGGTGCGGGCGGCGCCTTCTCGGCCGGCGCGGCTTCGCGCTTGAGCCGGTTGATCTGCTTGACCATCAGGAAGATGATGAACGCGAGGATCAGGAAGTTGACGGCGATGGTCAGGAAGTTGCCGTAGGCCAGCACCGGCACGCCGGCCTTCTTCAGCGCATCCAGCGTCATGGCGGTGCCGCCCGGGACCGGCCCGAGCACCACGAACAGGTTGGAAAAGTCGATCTTGCCGATCAGCGCCGCGATCAGCGGCATGATCAGGTCGCCGACCACCGAGTCGACGATCTTGGCGAACGCGGCGCCGATGATCACGCCGACGGCCAGGTCGATGACGTTGCCCTTGACCGCGAATTCGCGGAACTCCCGCATCATGCCCATGGTTGCGCTCCGGTTGTTGTTGCGCCGAAGTATCGGCGATGCCGGCCACTCGTGGTGCGGGCGCGCTGGCGGCGGCGGGGGCGAGGCCGTCAAGTAGAATATCAGGTTGACCCAAAAACCAGCACATCCCGTTCGAGGAGCCCCATGAGTGACACCCCCACCGACGCCAGCAAGCGGACGTGGCTGATCGCGTCCGGTTGCGCCGGCGCTGCGGGCGCAGCGTTTACCGCCGTCCCTTTCGTCAGCAGCTTCCAGCCTTCCGAACGCGCCAAGGCCGCCGGCGCGCCCGTGGAGGTCGACATCTCCGCGCTCAAGTCCGGCGAGAAGATGACCGTCGAGTGGCGCGGCAAGCCGGTGTGGATCATGAAGCGCACCCCCGAGATGCTCGCCACGCTGGCCAAGACCGAGTCGCAGGTCGCCGATCCGAAGTCCGATCGCAAGACCTATCCGACGCCCGAGTACGCGAAGAACCAGTACCGGTCGATCAAGCCCGAGATCTTCGTGGGCGTGGGCATCTGCTCGCACCTGGGCTGCTCGCCGTCGGACCGCTTCCAGCCGGGCGCCCAGCCTTCGCTGCCGGACGACTGGGTGGGCGGGTTCCTCTGCCCCTGCCATGGCTCCACCTTCGACCTGGCCGGCCGCGTCTTCAAGAACAAGCCGGCGCCGGACAACCTCGAAGTGCCTCCCCACGTGTACCTCTCGGACACCCGGTTGCTGATCGGGGAAGACAAGAAGGGATGATGACCGTGCGCGTGGCGGCCGTGCGCGGCCGCGCGTGCCATCGATCAGAGAGACGACATGGCTGAATTCAAGGAAATCTCCCCCAACGCCACGGCGACCGAGAAGCTCGCCAACTGGTGGAACAACCGCTTCCCGACCGCCGGCGCGGCGTACCGGACCCACATGTCCGAGTACTACGCGCCGAAGAACTTCAACGTCTGGTACTTCTTCGGCTCGCTGGCCCTGGTGGCGCTGGTGATCCAGATCGTCACGGGCATCTTCCTGACGATGAACTACAAGCCGGACGCGGCCGTCGCCTTCGCCTCCGTCGAATACATCATGCGCGACGTGCCCTGGGGCTGGCTGATCCGCTACATGCATTCGACCGGCGCCTCGGCGTTCTTCGTCGTGGTCTACCTGCACATGTTCCGCGGCCTGATCTACGGCAGCCACCGCAAGCCGCGCGAACTGGTGTGGATCTTCGGCTGCGCGATCTTCCTGGTGCTGATGGCCGAGGCGTTCATGGGCTACCTGCTGCCCTGGGGCCAGATGTCGTACTGGGGCGCCCAGGTGATCGTGAACCTGTTCTCCGCCGTTCCGTTCGTCGGCCCCGACCTGGCCCTGCTGATCCGCGGCGACTACGTGGTCAGCGACGCGACGCTCAACCGGTTCTTCTCGTTTCACGTGATCGCCGTGCCGCTGGTGCTGCTGGGCCTGATCGTGGCGCACATCTTCGCGCTGCACGACGTCGGCTCGAACAACCCCGACGGCATCGAGATCAAGGGCCCGGACGCGCCGCGCGACGCCGCCGGCCATCCGCTGGACGGCATCCCGTTCCACCCGTACTACAGCGTGCACGACGTGCTGGGCGTGGCGGTGTTCCTGATGGTGTTCACGGCGATCGTGTTCTTCGCGCCGGAGCTGGGCGGCTACTTCCTGGAGTACAACAACTTCATCCCGGCCGACCCGCTGAAGACCCCTGCGCACATCGCCCCGGTCTGGTACTTCACCCCGTTCTATTCGATGCTGCGCGCGATCACCAGCGAGATGATGGTCGTGCTCTCGCTGATCCTGGTCGGCTCGGTGGGCTACGTGGTGCTGAAGACCCGCGCCGGGACCGCCGTGAAGGGCGCTCTGGTGGTGCTCACGGTGGCCTTCCTGTGGATGTTCAACGCCTTCGCCTTCACCGGCGTGGAACTGCTGCAGGGCATCGACGCCAAGTTCTGGGGCGTCGTCGTGATGATCGGCTCGGTGCTGATCCTGTTCTTCCTGCCCTGGCTCGACCGCAGCCCGGTCAAGTCGATCCGCTACCGTCCGGGCTGGCACAAGATCGTCGTCGGCATCTTCGTGGTCGACTTCCTGGTGCTGGCCTACCTGGGCGTGCAGCCGCCCTCGCCGGTGGGCGAGCGCATCTCGCAGCTGGGCACCGTGTTCTATTTCGGCTTCTTCCTGCTGATGCCCTGGTGGAGCCGGCTGGGCGAGTTCAAGCCAGTTCCGCAGCGGGTCAACTTCGCCGCGCACTGAGGGGCAGTCAAGAATGAAAAAATTCATCCTTTCCGTGCTGATGGCGCTGGGCCTGGCGGGCGCGGCGCAGGCCGCCGGCGGCGAGTCGATCGCCTGGGACAAGGCGCCCAACAAGCTGAGCGACCTGCCGTCGCTGCAGAACGGCGCCAAGCTGTTCGTCAACTACTGCCTGAACTGCCATTCGGCCGCGTTCATGCGCTACAACCGGCTCAAGGACATCGGCCTGTCCGAGCAGCAGATCAAGGACAACCTGCTGTTCACGACCGACAAGGTCGGCGAGACCATGAAGGCCAACGTCGACCCGAAGCAGGCCAAGGAATGGTTCGGCGGCACGCCGCCGGACCTGACGGTGATCGCGCGCTCGCGCGCCGGCCACGGCGGCAGCGGCGCCGACTACCTGTACACCTACATGCGCACGTTCTACCGGGACGAGACCAAGGCGACCGGCTGGAACAACCTGGTGTTCCCGAGCGTGGGCATGCCGCACGTGCTGTGGGAACTGCAGGGCGACCGCGAGCCGGTCTTCGAGACCCGCACCGAACACGGGCACGAGGCGAAGGTGTTCAAGGGCTGGAAGCAGGTCAGCCCCGGCACCATGACGCCCCAGCAATACGACGAGGCCGTCGCCGACCTGGTGGGCTTCCTGCAGTGGATGGGCGAGCCGGCCCAGCAGCAGCGCGTACGCGTGGGCGTCTGGGTGCTGCTGTTCCTGGCCGGATTCACGGTGGTCGCGTGGCGTCTGAACGCCGCGTACTGGAAAGATATCACCTAGGTGGCACGCGGCGGGGCGCCAGCCCGCGCCGTGCGTTCGCCGCCAACTGGAGTGGCCGCCGGGTGCGTCCACTCTTTTTTGATTTGAAGGAGCCTTCATCATGATGGTGCTGTATTCGGGGACCACCTGTCCCTTCTCCCATCGCTGCCGCTTCGTGCTGTTCGAAAAGGGCATGGACTTCGAGATCCGTGACGTCGACCTGTACAACAAGCCCGAGGACATCAACGTGATGAATCCCTACGGGCAGGTGCCGATCCTGGTCGAGCGCGACTTGATCCTGTACGAGTCGAACATCATCAACGAGTACATCGACGAGCGCTTCCCGCACCCGCAGTTGATGCCGGGCGACCCGGTGGACCGCGCCCGGGTGCGGCTGTTCCTCCTCAACTTCGAGAAGGAGCTGTTCGTCCACGTGAGCACGCTCGAATCGCGCGCCGCCAAGAGCAACGAGAAGGCACTGGAGAAGGCGCGCTCGCACATCCGCGACCGCCTGACGCAGCTGGCGCCGGTGTTCCTGAAGAACAAGTACATGCTGGGCGACAATTTCTCGATGCTGGACGTCGCGATCGCCCCGCTGCTGTGGCGCCTGGACTACTATGGGATCGAGCTGTCCAAGAACGCCGCGCCGCTGCTGAAATACGCTGAACGGATCTTCTCGCGCCCCGCCTACATCGAGGCGCTGACACCGTCCGAGAAGGTGATGCGCAAGTAACGCGGCGCCCGCGCCTGTCCGATGAACGCTCTCGAATCGACCTCCACCCGGCCCTATCTGATCCGCGCCCTGTACGAATGGTGCACGGACAACGGGCTGACGCCGTACATCGCGGTGCTGGTCGACGAGACGGTGCAGGTGCCCAGGGAGTACGTGAAGAACGGCGAGATCGTGTTGAACATCAGTTTCGACGCGACCAGCTCGCTCAAGCTGGGCAACGACTTCATCGAGTTCAAGGCCCGCTTCGCCGGCACCGCGCGCGAGATCATGGTGCCGGTCAACCGGGTGATCGCGATCTATGCGCGCGAGAACGGGCAGGGCATGGCGTTCCCGGTGGCCGTTCCGGCGGCAGCCGAGGAAGGCAAGCCGTCCCCGCTGTCCAGCGTGCCGGCCGCCGGCGGCGCCGGCGAAGAGGAGCCGCGGGTGGTGCAGCTGGTCACGCCGGAGCCGCCCGCCTCCAATGCGGGGCCGGACGGCGAGCCGCCGCGCCCGCCCAGCGGCCCCCGGCCGGCGCTCAAGCGCGTGAAGTGACGCGGCCCTAGAATTCCTGGTCCCGCCGGTTTAGCTCAGGGGTAGAGCAACCGCCTTGTAAGCGGTAGGTCGTCCGTTCGAATCGGACAATCGGCACCACAGCCTGGCACCCTTGCCCGGAACCGCACCGTACGCCTGCGGCGCGCGCCGGCGCCGATGTCCGCCTGTTCTACTTGCCGCCGATTTGGACCTTGAGCCGGATTGCGGTAACCTGCGCCCCGCGGTCGCGCAGGCGCTCGAGAAGGGCGGGAAGCACCTGCCTCAGCTTCGCGGCCGCGGCGTTTCCTTCCACCAGCAGGCACCAGGAGGCCCCGTCGATGGGGCCGGGCCGGACGGCGGAGCGCAACGCCGGGGGGATCAACGATTCGACAGCCCGAAGCTGCTCGCCGGACTCACGCGCCAGCTGCGCCAGTCTGGCCAGCGTCGGCGACTCCTCGGCGGCCTGCTGCAGCGTGACGGGATGCAGGCGGCGGGGAGGCGAAGGCGTCGTCATGAGGGGATCGCGGTGCATTTCATTATCACGGATGCGTGGCTTGCCCGAAGCCGCGCCGTTCACCTGAGCGGGACGCGGCTCGTGCTCTTCGCTGCGGGACTGTCGCTGGCCCTGATGCTGGCGGCGGCCGCGCTGTACCACTGGGTCTTCCTCAAAGGGGCCCGCGAGGGCTGGCCCGTGATCGGCACGGTGGTGCGCCTGATCACCCGCGACGAGCTCGCGCAGCGCGAGCGCTTCATGCGCGAGAACCTGGACGCGATGGCGCGCCGGCTGGGCGAGATGCAGGCCAGGCTGGTGCAGCTCGAATCGCTTGGCGAGCGGGTGTCGGGACTGGCGGGGGTGAAGCTGGCCGACCTGACGGCGACGCCGGGCCAGGGCGGCGTGCTGGTGCCCGGCGGACAGCTTTCAATCGAGCAGCTGCAGGCCATGTTGGGCGAGCTCGACCGGCTGACCGGCCAGCACACCGACCTGCTCACGGTGCTGGAGTCGCGCCTGATCGAGCAGAAGATGGGCACGATGACGCTGCCGACCCGCCAGCCGGTGGCGGCCGGCCAGGTCGGCTCGGCGTTCGGCTGGCGCATCGACCCGTTCACTGGCCGTTCCGCACTGCACACCGGGCTCGACTGGGAAGCGCCGGTGGGCACCCCGGTGCTGGCGGCCGCCGGCGGGGTCGTGGTGGCGCAGGAGCAGCAGGGCGCCTACGGCAACATGGTGGAGATCGACCACGGCAACGAGCTGGTGACGCGGTATGCCCACCTGTCGCGCTTCGCGGTGCGCAAGGGCGACCTCGTCAAACGCGGCCAGAGGATCGCCGAGGTCGGCAGCACGGGGCGCTCGACCGGGCCGCACCTGCACTTCGAGGTGCTGGTGCGCGGCGTGCCGCAGAATCCGCAGAAATTCCTGGCCGCTGGCGGCCGCGACCCGCGCGCGCCGCAGCTGGCGCAGGGGCAGGCGACCCCCAGGTAAAATTGACAGCTTTGCCGCCGGCGCCGGGCATTGCATTGACCCGGCCCGGCCCCATTTCATCCTGATCAGCAAAGGATTGCGCTGCGCGAGCGTGCCGACCCGGACCGACCCTGCAGCACCGCATTCATGGCCAAGAACTTCCTGACCCAGATTTTCGGCTCGCGCAACGACCGCCTGCTCAAGCAATACCGGAAGAGGGCTGATCGCATCAACGCGCTGGAAGCGCAGCTCGAACAGCTCGGCGACGAGGCGCTGCGCGCCAAGACGCAGGAATTCAAGGATCGCGTCGCCGCCGGCGCAGCGCTGGAGGACCTGCTGCCCGAGGCGTTCGCCGTGGTGCGCGAGGCGTCCAAGCGCGTCATGAAGATGCGCCATTTCGACGTGCAGCTGCTCGGCGGCATGGCGCTGCACGAAGGCAAGATCGCCGAGATGCGCACCGGCGAGGGCAAGACCCTCACGGCGACGCTGGCGGTCTACCTCAACGCGCTGACCGGCAAGGGCGTGCACGTGGTGACCGTCAACGATTACCTGGCCAGCCGCGACGCCCGGTGGATGGGCAAGCTGTACGGCTTCCTGGGCCTGACGGTCGGCGTGAACCTGCCGAACATGGCGCGCGAGGAGAAGCAGGCGGCCTACAACTCGGACATCACCTACGGTACCAACAACGAGTTCGGCTTCGACTACCTGCGCGACAACATGGTGTACGAGTCGGGCGACCGCGTGCAGCGGGCCCTGAACTACGCCATCGTCGACGAGGTGGACTCGATCCTGATCGACGAGGCGCGCACGCCGCTGATCATCAGCGGCCAGGCCGAGGACCATACCGACCTGTACATCGCGATGAACCGCATCGTGCCGTTCCTGGCCAAGCAGGAGGGCGAGGCGGATCCGCGCACCGGCGAGGGCATCATCAAGGCGGGCGACTTCACGCTGGACGAGAAGACGCACCAGGTGTTCCTGACCGAGCAGGGGCACGAGAACGCCGAGCGCATCCTTTCGGGGCAGGGCCTGCTGCCCGAGGGCGCGTCGCTGTACGACCCGGCCAACATCACGCTGATGCACCACCTGTACGCGGCGCTGCGGGCCAACCACCTGTACCACCGCGACCAGCACTACGTGGTGCAGGAAGGCGAGGTCGTCATCGTCGACGAGTTCACCGGCCGCCTGATGGCCGGGCGCCGCTGGAGCGACGGCCTGCACCAGGCGGTGGAGGCCAAGGAAGGCGTGGCGATCCAGGCCGAGAACCAGACGCTGGCCTCCATCACCTTCCAGAACTATTTCCGCCTGTACGCGAAGCTCGCCGGGATGACCGGGACGGCCGACACCGAGGCGTACGAGTTCCAGGAGATCTACGCGCTCGAGACGGTGGTGGTCCCGCCCAACAAGCCGAGCCGGCGCGACGACCAGCTCGACCGGGTCTACAAGACCACGCGCGAGAAGTACGAAGCGGCGATCAAGGACATCCGCGAGTGCTACGAGCGCGGTCAGCCGGTGCTGGTTGGCACCAGCTCGATCGAGAACTCCGAAATCATCGACGAGCTCCTGAACAAGGAGAAGCTGCCGCACCAGGTGCTCAACGCCAAGCAGCACGCGCGCGAAGCGGAGATCGTCGCCCAGGCGGGCCGCTCCAAGATGATCACGATCGCCACCAACATGGCCGGCCGCGGCACCGACATCGTGCTCGGGGGCAACGTGGAAAAGGCGGTGGAAGCGGTGGAGGCCGACGAGACGTTGGACGCGGCGGGCCGGCAGCGCAAGATCGACGAGCTGCGCGCGCAGTGGCAGCAGGACCACGAATTCGTGGTGGGCCAGGGCGGGCTGCGCATCATCGCCACCGAGCGCCACGAGTCGCGCCGCATCGACAACCAGCTGCGCGGCCGCTCGGGCCGCCAGGGCGACCCCGGCTCCTCGCGTTTCTACCTGAGCCTGGACGACCCGCTGATGCGGATCTTCGCCGGCGAGCGCGTCAAGGCGATCATGGAGCGCCTGAAGATGCCCGACGGCGAGGCGATCGAGGCCGGCATCGTCACCCGCAGCATCGAGAGCGCGCAGCGCAAGGTCGAGGCGCGCAACTTCGACATCCGCAAGCAGTTGCTGGAGTACGACGACGTCGCCAACGACCAGCGCAAGGTGATCTACCAGCAGCGCAACGACATCCTGGACGCGAACGACCTCTCGGCCCAGATCGCATCGCTGCGCGAGGGCTGCTTCACCGACCTGGTGCACCAGTACGTGCCGGCCGAGTCGGTCGAGGAGCAGTGGGACATCCCGGCGCTGGAGCAGGCGCTGGGCCAGGACTGGGCCATCCCGCTGGGCCTGCAGCAGCAGGTGCAGGCCGCCAGCAGCATCACCGACGAGGACATCCTGGAGAAGGTCCTGCAGGCGGCCAACGACGCGTTCGCGGCCAAGGTGCAGCAGATCGGCGAGGAGAACTTCACCCAGTTCGAGCGGGTGGTGCTGCTGCAGAGCATCGACACGCACTGGCGCGAGCACCTGTCCGCGCTGGACTACCTGCGCCAGGGGATTCACCTGCGCGGCTATGCGCAGAAGCAGCCGAAGCAGGAGTACAAGCGCGAGGCGTTCGAGCTGTTCGGGCAACTGCTCGATTCGGTCAAGAACGAGGTCACGCGGATCCTCATGACGGTCACGGTGCAATCCGGCGAACAGCTGGAGCAGGCCGCCGACGACATGGAGAGCCGCGCCGAGCGCATCTCCAACGTCACCTACACGGCACCCACCGAATCGGGCGAGGCGGAGTCGCGGCTGGACGAAGCGACGGCGCGGCAGCAGGCGCCGCACGCGGCGCCTGCCCAGCGCGTCGGCCGCAACGACCCCTGCCCCTGCGGCAGCGGCAAGAAGTACAAGCATTGCCACGGCAAGCTGGCCTGAGGGACGAACGTTTGCCGCTCAACCGTTCGGGCTGAGCTTGTCGAAGCCAGGGTGCCAGGGAAAACCCGTAGGCGGAGGGCGGATGCGAGACAGCATCCAGCGACATTAGAAACAAAATGTAACAAAACCTGTCAAATCTGACAGGGGCCCGCCGCCAGCCCAACCGCAGAACTTCTTCAATGGAGAACTCTCGAGGAGTTTCACCATGGAAGAAGTCATCGATCACGGTTCCCCGGCCCTGGCCGTTCCGGCCCGCCTGTCCACCCGCCTGCGCGAGCGGATGGACGGGCCCTTCCGCTCGCGGGTCGAGCAGGAGTGGGGCGGCAACTTTCCCACCCACGGCTTGCCGCCGGGGCCCAACGCGGTCCGGCTGGACGGCAACGACTACCTGGCCGTCACCGGCCATCCCGCCATCGTGCAGGCCCAGCTCGACTCGCTGCGCCAGGGGCAGGAATTCGTCGTCCAGTCGGGCGTGTTCCAGCACGACGCGAGCGCGGCGGCACGCTTCCAGTCGTCGCTGGCCGCCTGGATCGGCAAGGACGACGGGTTGCTGTGCCAGTCGGGCTACGCGGCCAACCTCGGCCTGCTGCAGGTGATCGCGGACCCGCAGACGCCGGTGTACCTGGACCAGCTGGCGCACATGTCGCTGTGGGAAGGCGCCAAGGCCGCGCGGGCGCCGGCCCATGCGTTCCGCCACAACGACCCGGAGCACCTGGCCAAGATGGTGCGGCGCCACGGGCCCGGCGTCATCGTGGTCGACTCGGTGTACAGCACGACGGGCGCGGTGGCGCCGCTGGCGGCGCTGGTCGATGCGGCCGAGCAGCTCGAATGCATGATCCTGGTCGACGAGTCGCATTCGCTGGGCACCCACGGTCCGGGCGGACGCGGCCTGTGCGCGCAGCTGGGTCTGACAGATCGCGTGCATTTCATCAGCGCCAGTCTGGCCAAGGCGTTCGCCGGCCGTGCCGGCTTCTTCACGATGCCGGCCGAGCTGCGCTACTTCATGATGAGCCACAGCCATCCGGCCATCTTCAGCTCCTGCCTGCTGCCGCACGAGGTGGCGGGGCTGGCCGCGACGCTGCAGGTGGTCCGGAAGTCCGACGAGGCGCGGCGCCGCCTGCACGCCAACACCCGGCGCCTGCGCAGCGCGCTCAGCGCGCTGGGTTACCCGATCCACCAGGGCAGCGAACAGATCATCTCGCTGGAAGCCGGCACCGAGACCGATACGCTGGTGCTGCGCGACCAGCTCGAGTCGCATGGCGTGTTCGGCGCGGTGTTCTTCGCGCCGGCCACCAGCCGCAATCGGGCGATGGTGCGGCTCACGCTGAGCGCCGCCCTCACCGATGCGGAAATGGACCACGTGGTGCGCGTGGCGCAGGCCATCGCCCCGAAGGTCCGGCCGTGGGACTGGCCGATCGCCAGGCGCCGCGGCGTGTCGGCGCAGGACTAGTCCTGCACGTGGCGCCGGGGCTGGCGGGCGAGCCAGCTCGCATAGCTGTTGCCAGGCGCCGGGCACAGCGGCGACTCGACCGGGAACAAGGCCGCCACCAGCGGGCTTTCCTGGCCGAGTGCGAAGGCCGTGGCCAGCGTCGGCGCGCCGTCGCGCCCGAGCGCCTGGCGCAGCTCGAGGTCCGCCAGTTCCCGGCCTTGCCGGATGTTCTCGACGCTGGAAGGCGCCACGCCTTCCACTTCGGCCAGCTCCGCCAGCGCCACCAGCCCCTCGGCGGTCTCCAGCTGCAGCCAGCTCACGCGCCCCTGCGCGTCCATGCCGAGCACGCCGAAGGGGTCGCCCAGCACGACGTGCTCGATCCAGTGCCGCGCCGCGATGGCCGACAGCTCCTGCGCGACCGAAGGAATGCGCAGCAGCGCGTTCTGCTCGCGCCCCAGCGACGCGCGCCAGGTCTGCGCGTGGCGGGCGTTGGGCGTGGCCAGCAGCCGCTCCACCGTCTCGATCAGGTGGCGCGAGATGTCGCTCTCCTGCTTGGCGATGAACTGCTCGATCAGGCCGCGGTTGAACGCGCTCACCGCCACCTGCTCGTCGGCCTGGCCGGTCAGCAGCACCCGCGCGCCCGGCCAGTCCACCAGCTCGCCCAGCGTTGCCAGGCCGTCCATGCCCGGCATCGAGTAGTCGACCACGCAGACGCGGGTGAGCGCATACCGCTCGGTGGAGGTCGACCAGTAGCCGAGCACCTGGGGGATCAGCGGCCTGCCGCCGCGCCAGTTGTCGACCAGCTGCTGCTGGTGCCACGCGTCGGCCTCCCAGAACGGCGGCTCCTGCTGCAGGTAGTTGATGCACTGGACCGGGCGCATGAACAGCTTCACGTGCCATTGGCGGGGCAGCACCATCGCCAGCATGTCGAGGTAGTCCGGATCGTCGTCGAGAAAGACGACGGTGCCGGGGCGGTGGAACAGCGGGAAACTCATGATGTGCGTTGGAGGGGATTTTGGGCGCGCGGGCGCTGCGGATCCAGCACTGGCAGCTCGATCGTGAAGGCTGCGCCCCGGGCCGGCTCCGATTCCACCCGGATCGTCCCGCGCGCGCTTTGGACCACGCGCTGGCAGAACGCCAGCCCGAGCCCGTGGCCGCTGCCGCGGGCGGTGGAGAAGAACGGCTGGAAGATGCGCGACCGCAGTCCGGGGTCCATTCCGACGCCGCGGTCGCGGACCACGATCCGGCCGCGTTGACGCTGGCCGCCGTCGGCGACCACGATCAGCAGGTCGCCTGCCGCCCTGGCGTTCTGCGTCGCCGCCAGCGAGCGCAGCGCGTTCTTGATCAGGTTGCTCAGCACCTGGATGAACAGCGAGTGCGAGCCGCGGAACTCGAAGTCCGCGTCGATGCGCACGGCCACGCAGTCGCGCTCGCGCTCGGTGCGGAACGGGTAGGAGGCGACCGCTTCGCGCACCAGGTCGGCCGCGGCCACCACGTCGGCATGGCTGGGCAGCCGCGTGAGTCGCGCGTTCGCGATCTCGCTGTCGATCTGGTGGTTCATGTGGCGCACGGTCGCGAGCAGGCGGTCCGACAGCTGGTGCAGGGCTTCGCGCTGGTCGGGCGCGCAGCCGCCGGCTTCGTTGCGCACCGCATCCCCGATCAGCGACATGGTGGCCAGCGGGGTGCGCAGTTCATGCGCCATGATGCCCATCGTGCTCAGCGTGTGGTTCAGCTGCTCGCGCCGCAGGTTCGACGACGACAGGCCCAGGATGATGCCCATGCACCAGGCGAACGCGAGCACCACGGCGTTGGTGGCCAGCTGCGCCACCGGCAGGTCGGGCGCCGCCGGGCCGAACGCGCGGAAGGCGAGCCAGGCGGCGGCCATGCCGCTCAGGCTGCCCAGCGTCGCGAGGCGCCAGTCGGTCACGTGGTAGTAGATCAGGATCATCGCGCTGACGCTGGCCAGCCACACCGTGTTGGCGCCGTTGCAGAAGTACATCCAGAGAAAGAAGAACGGCAGGTTGATCCAGAAGATGACGGTGAAGGCGGTGGCGTGGAAGGCCCGCGGCGGCGTGTCGGTGATGCTGGCGAACACCAGTAGCGCCACGCCCAGCGCGCTCATGAGCAACCGCATCCAGAGGTTCTCGTAGGGCTGCGGCAGTAGCTCGGCCCAGATCCAGTAGAACAGCGGATGGCCCACGACCGTGGCCAGGCCCAGCGCACGGATGCGCCAGGGCGAGGGATGCAGCACCGGCTCCAGCAGCGGCTGCATCACCTTGACGGCACTCTTCGGCCGTGACAACTGCGCGCGGCCGGCGGACGATGTCCGGATCGACGACAAGACGGCCCTCCTTGCGGCTCGCCGGATGGCGGGCACCCTGAATGATGCTATTGTCGTTGCCCTCTGGGTGAGGAGGAAGGAGGCCATGGGCCTACCTGTTAACTTTGACAGTGTGAGCCTCGATGGCCTGCTGGGCGACTGGATCACGGCGCTGCGCGAGTTTTCGGTCGAGGCGGTGGCGGTGCTGGGCCCTGACCCGTTCGGCGGCTGCGAAGACCGCGAGGTGGTGGCGGTGCATCCGCCGGTGCTGGCCGATGCCGCGCGTGCACTGGCGTGCAGCCGCGACTTCGGCGCGCCCTGGCGGGATTCGGATGCGCCGCTGGTGGCCTGGCAGCACATCGCGAAATCGGACCACCTCAATTCGAGCCGCTGGCGCATGCTCTGGCTGGCTCACGGTTACCAGACCGTGGTGCGGGTCGAATTCCCGCTGCCGGCCGGCCGTGCCTTCGAGTGCTTCATGTTCAGCCCGCGCGAGCTGACCGACCGCGCCGAGGCGGCGGCGCTGGTGTGGTCGGCGATGAACATCTGGCCGCTGGTCAGGCGCGCGATCGCGCAGGCGCGCTGCACGCTCAGCCCGCGCGAACGCGAATGCCTGACCCATGCCTTCCAGGGGCTGACGGCGCGCGAGACGGCGCTGCGCCTGGGCTGCTCGGAGCGCACCGTCAACTACCACCTGGCCAATGCGATGGCCAAGCTGCGTGTGGACAGCAAGATGGCCGCGATCCAGCGGGCCTGCTGGCTGGGCGCGATCTAGGCTTCGCTGTACTTGCCTTACCATTCGCCCCATCATGGCTTTCCTGGCAATCGACGTCGGCAACACCCGGCTGAAGTGGGCATTGTTCGACCAGGCGCAGCCCGCAGCCACCGTGCAGGCGCATGGCGTCGAGTTCCTCGACCACATCGGCAAGCTGGCCGAGACGCAGTGGGCGGCGCTGCCGGCCCCGGCGCACGTGCTGGGATGCTGCGTCGCCGCGCACCCGGTGCGGCGCTGCGTCGAGGAGCAGATGGAGGAGCTGTGGGCGGTGCCCGCGCACTGGGTCGTGCCCAATGCCGGCGAGTGCGGGATCACCAACGGCTACGACCACCCCAGCCGCCTCGGGGCCGACCGCTGGGTGGCCATGATCGGCGCGCGCCACCGGATGCTGGCCAGCGGCCCGGCGCGGCCGCTGGTGGTGGTGATGGTGGGCACCGCCGTGACGGTGGAGGCGGTCGACGACCAGGGCCGCTTCCTCGGCGGGCTGATCCTGCCCGGCCACGGGATCATGCTGCGGGCGCTGATGTCGGGCACCGCCGGCCTGCACGTGCCCACCGGCGAGGTGCGCGAATTCCCGACCAACACCAGCGATGCGCTGACCAGCGGCGGCACCTACGCCATCGCCGGCGCGATCGAACGCGTGGTGCAGCACCTGCGCAGGCGCTGCGGCATGGAGCCCGTGTGCTACATGACCGGCGGCGCCGGCTGGAAGATGGCGCCGCACATCCCGGTGCCGTTCGAGCTGGTCGAGACGCTGATCTTCGACGGCCTGCTGGTGCTGGCCGCCTGCCGCCGCCGCGGCTGACCGGGCTCGCTCAGCGGGGCCGCGCCAGCCACTCCTCGGCCAGCTTGACCCAGTAGGTGGCGCCCAGCGGGATCAGGTCGTCGTTGAAGTCGTAGCTCGGGTTGTGCAGCATGCACGGGCCGGCGCCGTGGCCCAGCTCGCGGTGGCCGCCGTCGCCGTTGGAGATGAAGCAGTACGCGCCCGGCTTGGCCTGCAGCATGAACGCGAAATCCTCGGCGCCCATGGTCGGCTCCTGCACCAGCACGTTGTCGGGACCGACGATCGAGGCCATGACTCCGCGCGCGAACTCCGCTTCGGCTGCCGAGTTCACGGTGGCCGGGTAGTTGCGGCGGAACTCGAACTCGCACTTCGCCTCGTGCGCGGCGCAGATGTGCTCGGCCACCTGCTGCATGCGCCGCTCGATCAGATCCTGCACTTCCGCGCGGAACGTCCGCACGGTGCCCTGCAGCTGGCAGCTGTCGGGCACCACGTTGGTCGCCTCACCGCCGTGGATCATGGTCACCGAGATCACGCCGGCGTCGATCGGCTTCAGATTGCGGCTGATGATGGTCTGGAAGGCCTGCACGATCTGGCAGGCGATCGGCACCGGGTCGATGCCGTTGTGCGGCAGGGCGGCGTGGCTGCCCTTGCCGCGGACCGTGATCTTGAATTCGGCGGTCGAGGCCATCACCGGCCCGGGGCTGACGGCGAACTTGCCGACCTGCTCGCCCGGCCAGTTGTGCATGCCGAACACGGCTTCCATCGGGAACCGCTCGAACAGCCCGTCCTTGATCATCTCGCGGGCGCCCCCGCCGCCTTCCTCGGCCGGCTGGAAGATCAGGTAGACCGTGCCGTCGAAATTGCGGTGCTTCGCCAGATGCTGAGCGGCCGCCAGCAGCATCGCCGTGTGGCCATCGTGGCCGCAGGCGTGCATCTTGCCGGCGTGCTTGCTGGCATGGCCGAAGGTGTTGAACTCCTGCATCGGCAGGGCGTCCATGTCGGCGCGCAAGCCCACCGTGCGGCCGCTGGTGCCATTCTTGACGATCCCGACCACGCCGGTGGTGCCCAGGCCGCGGTGCACCGGAATGCCCCATTCGGTGAGCCGGGCCGCCACCAGGTCGGCGGTGCGGTTTTCCTCGAAGCACAGCTCCGGATGGGCATGGATGTCGCGCCGGATGGCGGTGATCGCGGCGGCCTGGGTGACGATGGAATCGAGCAGGTTCATGGAGGCATTCGGTGGGCGCAATCTTCCAGTCTAGCGCCGGCCGGGCATGCGTGCCGGGATGGGGCCGATATCCGCCAGAATCGGGCCCATGGCCGCCACCGAATCCACGCCTTCGTCTCGATCCCTGGAACTGGCCCGCACCCTGCTGCGGATGAACACCGTCAGCGCCAACTCCAACCTCGAACTGATCCATTTCATTCGCGACGAACTGGCCCGGCTGGGCGTCGCCAGCCGGCTGACCTTCAATGCCGACCGGACCAAGGCCAACCTGTTCGCCACGCTGGGCGAAGGCAAGCCGGCCGGCGTGATCCTGTCGGGCCACACCGACACCGTGCCCTGGGACGGCCAGCAGTGGACCGCGGACCCGCTCGACCCGGTGCTGCGCGACGGCAAGCTGTTCGCCCGCGGCTCGGCCGACATGAAGAGCTTCATCGCGCTGGCGGTCGCCAACGCGCAGGCGTTCCTGGAGAGCCGGGCCCCGTTCGCGGTCCACCTGGCGTTCAGCTACGAGGAAGAGATCGGCTGCTTCGGCGTGCGCGAGCTGATCGCCGACCTGCGCGACGCCGGCATCCGGCCGCTGGCCTGCATCGTCGGCGAACCCACCGCCATGGTGCCGGCCATCGCCCACAAGGGCGTGTACCGCTACCGCTGCTGTGTGCGCGGCAAGGAGGCGCACTCGTCGCTGACGCCGCATTCGGTCAACGCCATCGAGATGGCGGCGCGCCTGATCGGCCGGCTGCGCGACATGGCCGAGGAATTCGAGCGCAGCGAGCCGCGCTACGAAGGCTTCGACGTGCCCTTTTCCACCGCCAGCGTCGGTCAGTTCCACGGCGGCATCGCCGACAACGTGGTGCCGCGGGACGCGCAGTTCCGCTACGAATTCCGTGACCTGCCCACGGCCGACGCCCGCGCCATGCAGCAGGCGCTGGTGGCGCATGCCCGCTCGCTGGAGCCGGCCATGCAGCAGGTTGCGCCCGACGCCGGCTTCCGGTTCGAGACCATCTGCGAGATCCCGAGCTTCCTGGGCTCCGAGCAGGACGGCGTCACCCGGCTGGCGCAGCGCCTGGCCGGCGAGCCGCGCGTGACCCAGGTGGCGTTCGGCACCGAGGCCGGCCTGTTCAAGCAGGCCGGCATCCCCACGGTGGTGTGCGGGCCCGGCAGCATCGTGCAGGCGCACCAGCCCGATGAATACGTCAGCCTGGAGCAGATGGCCCGCTGCGAGGCCTTCCTGCTGGGCCTGGCCACCGCCCGGGAGATCGGCTGAGCATCCGCGCCTGCGCCGCGCGCAAGCCCACGGCGGCCCAGAGGCGTTCCATTTCATGCGACCATGCGGCTCCCAGTGGCCGCGCCGCCCCAAGCAGACCCAGATGACCAGCAGCCCCGCCGCCATCCCCACCATTCAGATCAAGGGCGCCTGCCCGCACGACTGCCCCGACACCTGCTCGCTGGTGACCACCGTCGAGGACGGCGTGGCCGTCAGGCTGCAGGGCAACCCCGAGCACCCGCCCACCGACGGCGTGCTGTGCGCCAAGGTGTCGCGCTACCTGGAACGCACCTACCACCCGCAGCGCGTCCTGCATCCGCTGCGCCGGATCGGGCCGAAGGGCTCGGGGCAGTTCGCGCGGGTGAGCTGGGACGAGGCGTTGGCCGACATCGCGGACCGCCTGCGGGCGATTACCGCGGTCGATGCGCAGGCGATCCTGCCGTACAGCTACTGCGGCACCATGGGGCAGGTGCAGGGCGAGGGCATGGCCGGCCGGTTCTTCCACCGGCTGGGTGCCTCGCTGCTGGATCGCACCATCTGCTCCACTGCCGGCGGCGAGGGCTTGGTGCACACCATCGGCGGCAAGCTGGGCATGCGGGTCGAACATTTCGCCGAGTCCAGGCTGATCCTGATCTGGGGCAGCAACGCCGTGGGCAGCAGCCTGCATTTCTGGCGGCTCGCGCAGGAGGCCAAGCGGCACGGCGCCAGGCTGGTCTGCATCGACCCGCGCCGCAGCGAAACCGCCGAGAAATGCCACGAGCACGTGGCGCTGCTGCCGGGAACCGACGCGGCGCTGGCGCTGGCGATGATGCACGAGCTGGTGGTCAACGACTGGCTGGACCATGACTACATCGCGCGCCACACGCTGGGCTGGGAGGCGTTGCGCGAACGGGCGCTGCGCTGGACGCCCGAGCGCGCCGCGGCCGTCTGCGGCGTTCCGGCCGAGCAGATCCGCTCGCTGGCGCGCGACTGGGGCACCACCACTCCGGCCGCCATCCGGCTGAACTACGGCATGCAGCGGGTGCACGGCGGCGGCAACGCGGTGCGCGCCGTGGCCTGCCTGCCGGCGCTGACCGGCGCCTGGCGCCATCGCGCCGGCGGGGTATTGCTGTCCAGCTCGGGCGAATATCCCCTCGACACCGCGGCGCTGCGGCGGCCGGACCTGCTGGCCGGCCGCACGCCGCGCAGCATCAACATGGTCACCATCGGCGACGACCTGTTGCGGCCGGCCTCGGCGTCGTTCGGGCCGGCGGTCGCGGCGGTGGTGGTCTACAACAGCAACCCGGTGGCGGTGGCGCCGGATTCGGGCAAGGTCGTGGCCGGGTTCGCCCGCGAGGACCTGTTCACCGTGGTGCTGGAGCATTTCCAGACCGACACCGCCGACTACGCGGACTACGTGCTGCCGGCCACCACCCAGCTGGAACACTGGGATCTGCACTGCTCCTACGGCCACACCGACGTGCTGCTGAACCGGCCGGCGATCGCGCCGCTGGGCGAGGCCCGCAGCAACAGCGACATCTTCCGCGACCTGGCCCGCCGCATGGGCTTTGCCGACGCCTGCTTCGCCGACGACGACCAGACACTGTGCCGCGCGGCCTTCGGCGACCGGGTGGACTTCGAGCGGCTGCTGGCGCAGGGCTGGGCGCCGCTGCCGCTGCGCGAGGCGCCGTTCGCCGAGGGCGGCTTTCCGACGCCCTCGGGCAAGTGCGAGTTCTTCAGCGAGCGGCTGGCGCGCCAGGGGCTGGACGGGCTGCCGGACCATGTGCCCAACCACGAGGCGGCGGGCAGTTCGGCCCGCTACCCGCTGGCGATGATTTCGCCGCCGGCGCGCAACTTCCTCAATTCGAGCTTCGTCAACCTGGAGAGCCTGCGCGATATCGAGGGCGAGCCGCTGCTGGAAATCCATCCGCGCGACGCCCAGGCGCGCGGCATTGCGCCGGGCAGCGTGGTGCGCGTCTTCAACGACCGCGGCGAATACCGCTGCAAGGCCAAGGTGTGCGAGCGCGCCCGGCCGGGCGTGGTCAACGGGCTGGGCATCTGGTGGCGCAAGCTGGGGCTGGCCGGCACCAACGTCAACCAGCTGACCAGCCAGAAGCTCACCGACCTGGGCCGCGGGCCGGTGTTCTACGACTGCCTGGTCGACGTCCAGCCCGGGTGAGAGCCAAGCTGGTCATGGCCTGGGGCGGGGCGGTCGCGGCGGCGTTGGTAGGGGCGGTGGCGCTCACCGGCTGTTCCAACCTGGCGTATTACTGGCAGTCGGCCACCGGCCACCTGGGCATCATGGCGGCGGCGCGCCCGCTGGACGACTGGCTGGCCGACGGGCAGGCGCCCGAGCGGCTCAAGGCCAGGCTCGCGCTCAGCCAGCGCATCCGCGACTTCGCGGTGGCCGAGCTGAAGCTGCCCGACAACCCGAGCTACCGGCGCTACGCCGACCTGCATCGCACCGCCGCGATCTGGAACGTGGTGGTGGCGCCGCGCCATTCGCTCACGCTCAAGACCTGGTGCTTTCCGGTCGCCGGCTGCGTGACCTACCGGGGCTACTACGACCTGGAGCGCGCGCGCGCCGAGGCGGCCGGCTACGCCGCGCAGGGCTTCGACACCAGCGTGTACCCGGTGCCGGCCTATTCGACCCTGGGGCTGATGAACTGGGCCGGCGGCGACCCGCTGCTCAACACCTTCATCCTCTATCCCGAAGGCGAGCTGGCGCGGCTGGTCTTCCACGAGCTGGCGCACCAGGTGGTGTACGTGAAGAACGACACCATGTTCAACGAATCGTTCGCCACCGCCGTCGAGCGACTCGGCGGCGCGCGCTGGCTGGCCGCCCACGCGGCACCGGCCGCGCAGGAGGAATACGCGCAGTACGACGGCCGCCGGCGCCAGTTCCGCGCGTTGGCGCAGGCCACGCGCCGGCAGCTGGAACAGGTCTACGCGCAGGCGCCCGAGCCGGACCGCGAGCGGCTCAAGCAGGTCGCACTGCAGGAGTTCCGTGAGCGCTATGCGCAGCTGCGCGCCGGCTGGGGCGGCGACGCGGCCCGCTGGCGCGGCTACGACCGATGGGTGGCACAGGCCAACAATGCATGGTTCGGCGCGCAGGCGGTGTACGACGAGCTGGTGCCCGGCTTCGAAGCGCTGTTCGAGCGCGAGGGGCGCGACTGGACGCGCTTTTACGAGGCGGTGCGGCGGCTGGCCGAGCTGCCCAAGGCGCAGCGCCACCGGCTGCTGAAGGTCAGCTGAGCGAGCCGATCAGGTCGATGTATTCCTGCATCGCCTGGTCGCCCGACTTGCCCTTGGCGGCGGTCCAGGCATCCCACTTGGCGCGCCCGACGAGGTCGCTGAAGCCGGGCTTGGTCTCGGTGTTGTCGCCGGCCGTGGCCTGCTTGTACAGGGCATAGAGCTTCAGCAGGGTGGCGTTGTCGGGGCGCTCCGTCAGGTTTTTCGAACCGGCGACGGCGGCGTCGAACGCGGCTTTGAGATCGGACATGTGGGCTCCTGCAGATGCGTGGCGAAACGGGCCGCCATCTTACCGGCGCCCCGAGGGGCGTCTCAGTCGACCAGCTCGGCGCGGGCCAAGTCCACGTGCAGGCGCTCCACCGCATCGGCCGGCTCGCAGCGCGCGGCCCGCTCGTACCAGCTGGTGGCCTCGCCCAGGCGGCCCTCGCCTTCGAGCATCAGCAGCCCGTTGCCGTATTCGATCATCCCGATGGCCGAGCGCGGATGGATGCCCAGGCCGTCGCGAAACAGCCCCAGCCCCAGCTCCTTGCTGGCGCCGTAGGTCATCCCGGCCACCAGCGTGCCGACCTTGTCGATCACTTCCGCGTGAAAGGCGCCCAGCGCGAAGTGCGCATCGGCATGGCGCGGCTGCAGCGCGATCGTGCGCTCCAGCGCCTCCTTGATGCGCCCGCCCAGGCCCTGCGCCAGCGCCCGGGCCACGCTGATGCCCTGGCTGTAGCGGCCCAGGGCGTAGGCCTGCCAGTACCAGGCATTGGCGTTGGCCGGCTCGCGCCGGGCCTGCGCCTGCGCGCGCTGCGCCGCCTCCTGCAGCAGTTCCAGCCGCACCTGCTCGCGCTTTTCCAGGTAGTTGGCGTACATGCAGGTGGCCTTGTTCGCCACCGTCACCCCGGCCTCGCCGGCCGCCAGCCCCTCGTCGGCGGCCTGCTGGAATTCGCCGTTGTGCAGCCGCACCCAGGCCCCCAGCACGCCCGGGTGCGCCGGCAGCGGCTCCGCGTCGCCGGCGTGCAGCCGCGGCCACTGGGCCGCGACGCTGGCCGCGGTGAAGCGGTACTGGCCGAGGTGGGGGAACGCAACCCAGGGCTGCATGGCTGTCTCCGGTTGATCGCCGCCGGGGCCAGTGTAGAACGGCCGGATCGGCGTGCCTGTTGCATCGCAACACGGTGCGACCGCTCGCGCGAGGCGATGCGCTAGACTGTACGGTTTCGGCGCGGCGCCCGGCCGTCCGCGCGGGGCCGTCCTCCAGACGCAACGCCGCTCCCGCTTCCACGCCCCATGAATCCACAGTCCTTCCCGCCCGAGTCCTCGCGCCCGCGCTCCGGCGAGCCGGCGCCGGCCGTGTCGGTGCTGATTCGCACCATGGGGCGGGCCAGCCTGGCCGACGCGATCGCCTCGGTGCGGCGGCAGACCTGGGGCGACTGGGAACTGGTCGTGCTCAATGCCGGCGGCGAACCGATCGCGGCGCTGGCGCCGCTGCTCGAAGGCATCCGCGCGCGCGTGCTGACGCCCGGCGGCACGGTGCCGCGCGCCCGCGCCGCCAACCTGCTGCTGGACGCGGCGGCCGGCGAGCTGGCGCTGTTCCTGGACGACGATGACTGGCTGCTGCCGGACCACCTGGCGAAACTCGTCGCGGCCCTGCGCGCCCGGCCTGAGCTGGTCGCCGCCTACGGCGACGTCGAGGCTCTGGCCGATGCGCGCGGCGAGCAGCAGCGCGTGGTCCACGTGTTCCGCAGCGATTTCGACCCGGTGGCGCTGCAGTTGCAGAACTACCTGCCGATCCACGCGGTGCTGTTCCGCATGGAGGCCGTGCGCGCACAACCGCCGGTGCGCTTCGACACCTCGATGGCGCTGTTCGAGGACTGGGATTTCTGGCTGCAGCTGGCGGCGAAGGGCCCGTTCGAGCGCGTGCCGGGCGTTTCCGCAGTCTATGCGTACGAGGCCGCACAGGGCTCGAGCCACTCGGCCAGCGGGCCGCAGCGCCAAGCCATGCTGGCTGCGCTGGCTGGCCGCCAGCTGGCCCGCTGGCGCCCGCAGGACGTGGCGGCGCTGATCGAGCGCGACGGCGAACGAATCAACCTGCTCAACGACAGTCAGCAGCGCGCCGCCGCGAGCGAGCAGCAGGCGCGCGAGCTGCAAGCGGCCCTGGACGGCTCGCAGCGCTGGTGCGCCGAGCTGCGCGAGGCCGTGGCGCAGCACCTGGAAACCCTGGCGCAGCAGCGCGCCGGACTGGAGCGGCAGCAGCAGGCGCTGGCGGAACGCGCCGACACAATCGCGCTGCAGCAGCAACTAGTGGCGCAGCAGCAGCAGACCCTGGCCGAACGCGCCGACCTGATTTCGCAGCAGCAGCAGGCGCTGGCGGAGCAGTCGGCCACGCTGGCGGTGCAGCAGCAGGAGCTGCAGGTGCTGGCCCATGTGCGCGAGCAGCTGCTGGCACAGATCGGCGAGATCCAGCGGTCCACCTCGTGGCGCATCACGCGGCCCCTGCGCGGCGCCGGCCGCGTCCTGCGGGCGCTGCGTGCCCGGCTGGGACTGCTCGCCGGGCTGGGAGCGGCCGTCGGCAGCCAGATCCGCAAGCACGGCGCGGTCGGTTTTGCGCGCCGCCTGCCTTACTACCTGCGCCATCGGCAGGCCTACCTGTCGCGGGTCGCGGGCATCCCGGCCGAGCGCATGACCAACCCGTTTGGCGCGACCGCCCCGGCGCCGCGCGACGTTGCGCTGCATCCCGACCTGGAGGGCGCCGGCGAACCGTTCGACGTGAAGGTCTCGGTGGTGATCCCGACCTTGAACGCCGGGGTGGAGTTCGGCTGGCTGCTGCGCAAGCTGGGCGCCCAGCGCGGCGTGCGCGAGGTACAGGTCGTGGTGGTGGACTCGGGTTCGCGCGACGGCACCGTGGCGCTGGCGCGGGCCGCCGGCGCCACGGTGGTGACGATCCCGCCGTCCGAGTTCACCCACAGCCATTCGCGCAACCTCGGCGCCGACGCGGCCGACGGCGACTACCTGCTGTTCATGGTGCAGGACGCGTTCCCGATCGGCGACCACTGGCTGCACGGCATGCTGCGCTTCCTGCGCGACCCGCAGCACGAGCGGCTGGCGGCGGTGTCCTGCTCGGAAGCCAGCCGCAGCGACAGCGACCTGATGTACGACGCGATGATCGACACGCACTACCGGTTCCTGGGCTGCCTGGAGCAGGACCGGGTGGGGCGGCACCGCGGCAATGACCACATGTCGCTGCGCTCGCAGGGGCAATTGAGCGACGTGTCCTGCCTGATCGGGCGCGAGCTGTTCGCGCAGTACCGCTACCGGGGCGATTACGCCGAAGACCTCGACCTGGGCATCCGCCTGATCAAGGACGGCTGGCAGGTCGCGATGCTGGCCTCGGTGAAGGTGGTGCACTCGCACAACCGGCCGGCCTACTACTACCTGAAGCGCTCCTTCGTCGACGTGCAGTTCCTGGTCGGGCTGTTCGACGACTTCACCTATCCGCGCACCCAGTCGCTGCCGGGGCTGGCGGCCGGCATCGCCTCGGCCGCGATCCACGTGTCGCACTGGCTGGCCGAGCTCGAACGCGGCGAGGTCGCGCTGACCGGCGCCGTGCTGAAGGCGTCGATCACCCGCTGGCGCGAGGAGCTCAAGGAGCTGCGCAGCGACGAGCCGGCCGTGCTGGGCGACCAGCGCCTGGAAGCCTTCGCCGCCCAGTTGCCGGTGCGCCATCCGGTGGGCCGGCACACGGAGGCGGTAGTCGCCGAGGTCCGCCAGTTCAACGAGATGCTGATGGGCCGGCTGGAGCACTTCGGCCGCTATGCGGCGCAGGTGTACGACGACGCCGACGAACTGCCCCGGCACGAATTCGCCGCGGCGGTCACCAAGACGCTGGCGGCCACGGCCGGCTCGGCGCTGGGCTTCTACTGCCTGGACCACCGGCAGCCGGGGACGGACCACCCGGAAGCCGATTCCATCCACCGCGAGCTGACGGCGGGCGTCTGATGCGCATCCTGTTCATCCTGCACCAGTTCTTCCCCGAGTTCGCGAGCGGCACCGAGCGGGTCGCGCTCAACCTCGCGCGCATGGCGCAGCGCGCGGGCCACCATGTGCACGTGCTGGCCGGCACCGTCGAGCCGGCCAGCACCGGCGGGGCGCCGACCTCGCGGCCGTTCGCCGGCTGCTGGCGGACGTCGCACGAGGGCATTCCCGTCACGCTGATCCCGCGCAACCTGCTGCCGGCCACGGCCGACATCGGGCTGGACGCCGACGAGGCGCTGGCCGGGGCGCTGGCGCAGTGGATGGACGCCGAGCGCTTCGAGGCCGCGCATGTGCTGCACACCATGCGCATGGCCACCGCCGTACTGGCGGCGCAGCGTTGCGGCCTGCCGTACCTGGCGACGCTGACCGACTTCTTCGTGCCGTGCGCCCGCATCAACCTGGTGACGCAGGACGGCCAGGCCTGCGACGGGCCGGACCGCGGCCGCCGCTGCCCGGCCGACTGCCCGGCGCCGCCGTGGACGACGCAGGGCTATCTGCAGCGCTACGACCAGGGTGCCTCGCTGCTGGCCGGTGCCGCCGAGCGCGTCGTGCCTTCGGACTTCGTGGCGCAACGCTACCGAGCCGCCTATCCCGAACTGTCTTTCCGCGTGGTTCCGCACGGCATCGATCTGCTGGCGCTGGCCCGGCACGGTGCCGCCCGGCCGGCACCCGGCCGGCATCCGCTGCGGCTCGCCTTCGCCGGAACGGTGGTGCCGCAAAAGGGGCTGCACGTGCTGCTGCGCGCGGTGCGGCTGCTGCAGGCGCGCGAGTTCAGCCTCAAGGTGATCGGCGGCTTTCACGGCAACCCCGGCTACCACCAGGAACTGCGGGCCCTGGCCGGCGACGACCCGCGCATCGAATTCACCGGCGCCATGGCCTCGGCCGATCTGTTCGCGGCCCTGCAGCAGGTCGACCTGCTGTGCCTGCCGTCCCAGGTGCCGGAAACCTTCTCGCTGATCCTGCAGGAGTGTGCGGCGGCCGGCGTGCCGGCGCTGGTGTCCGACCTCGGTGCGCCGGCCGACCGGATCGCGCAGCAAGGCAGCGGCCGCGTCGTGCCGCATGCCGATCCGCAGGCCTGGGCCGAGGCGATCGCGGCCGTGCTCGACGAGCCGGACCTCCTGCGGCAATGGCGCGAGGCGCTGCCGCTGCCGCTGCGCATCGAGGAAGAGGCGTTCTTCTACGAGTCGCTGCTGCGCCGCATCCGGCGCCTGCCCGCATGACGATGGCGCCGCGCGTCGCCGTCATCGTCGTCAACTGGAACAGCGGTGCGCACCTGCAGGCCTGCCTGCGGGCGCTGGCGGCGCAGACCGAAGCTGACTTTCGCGCACTGGTGGTCGACAACGGCAGCCAGGACGGTTCGCAGGCACAGGTCGCGGCGCTGGGCGACGCGCGCTTTGGCCTGCTGCAGCTGGACGCCAATACCGGCTTCGCGCATGCCAACAACGTGGGTGTGCGCCACTGCGGAGCGGCGGAGTTCATTGCCCTGCTCAATCCGGATGCGATGCCCGCGCCCGGCTGGCTGGCCGCGCTCGTACGCGCCGCCGACGCGCAACCGCAGGCGGGCGCCTTCGGCGCGCACCTGGTCGCCAGCGAGCAGCGCGACCTCAGCGACGGCACCGGCGATGTCTACCACTTCAGTGGTCGTGCCTGGCGGCGCGACCATGGCGTGCCGCTCGCGCGCTCGGTGCAGGCGGCCGGCGAGATCTTCTCGCCCTGCGCGGCTGCCGCGCTGTACCGTCGCGTCGCCTGGGAGCAGGCGGGCGGGCTGGACGAAGATTTCTTCTGCTACCTGGAGGACGTCGACCTGGGCTTCCGGCTGCGCCTGCTCGGGTGGGGCGCGCGCCATGTGCCGGAAGCCGTTTGCTACCATGCCGGCTCCGCCGTCACCGGACGGCGCAGCGACTTTTCCACGTATCACGGCCAGCGCAACATGGTCTGGACCTTTGTGAAGAACATGCCTTCCTGGTTGTTCTGGCTCCTCTTGCCCGCCCACCTTTTGCTCAATCTGCTGGCTCCATTGGCATTCGCCGCCCGCGGCCAGGTGCGACTGGTGCTGCGTGCCAAGCGTGACGCACTTCGCCAGTGGCGCGCCGTCTGGCGCAAGCGCCGCGAAATGCAGCAGCGCCGCCTGGTCGGCGCCGGCGCGATCTGGGCCGTGCTCGACAAGGGCTGGCCGGCGCCGCGGAGCGCGGACGCATGAATCGGGTCGAAGCACCGGTGCAGCAGGTGGCGCTGGCGATTTCGGCCGCCGAGCTGGGCAAGGCCTATCGACCCAACGCCAGCCCGGCCGCGCGGCTGAAGGCCGCACTGCTCGGGCGCCAGGTGCCCGGCGACAGCTTCTGGGCGCTGCAGGGCGTGTCGCTGCAGGTGCGCAAGGGCGAGTCGCTGGGCGTGATCGGCAACAACGGCGCCGGCAAGTCGACGCTGCTGCAGCTGCTGTGCGGCACCGTCACGCCGACGACCGGAACGGTGCGCGTCGACGGCCGTGTGGCGGCGCTGCTGGAACTGGGCGCCGGCTTCAACCCCGACTTCTCGGGCCGCGACAACGTGCTGCTGAACGGCCCGCTGCTGGGCCTGGGGCGCGCACAGCTGCTGGAGCAGATGGACTCGATCATCGAGTTCTCGGGCATCGGTCACTTCATCGACCAGCCGGTCAAGACCTATTCCAGCGGCATGTTCGTGCGGCTGGCGTTCGCGCTGGCCACCAGCGTCGAGCCCGACATCCTGGTGATCGACGAGGCGCTGTCGGTGGGCGACGGCGGCTTCGCGCGCAAGTCGTTCGACCGCATCCTGGCGATGAAGGAGCGCGGCACCACCATCCTGTTCTGCTCGCACGCGCTGTACCAGGTCGAGGCATTCTGCGACCGCGTGCTGTGGCTGGACCACGGCAGGATGATGGCGATCGGCGCCCCGCACGCCGTGATCCGCGACTACACCTTGTGCATCGCCGGCGGCTCGACCGCCGCGGCCGATGGCCCGGCCGAGCTCGCTCCTGCGGCTCCCGCCGAATCGGCGGCACCGGCGGTGCCGGCCGCGCAGGCAGCGGCCGAGGCGGCGGCCGAGACGGCGCCACCGCCGGCGGCGGACGTCGGCACGGCCACGCCCGGCCATGCGCGCATCCGGCGCGTCGTCACCTCGGTGGACGGCGTCGCCTCGAACCGCCTGCAACTGGTGCCCGGCCAGGGCACGCTGCGCGTCACGATCGAGTTCGACTCCGACCCGCAGATCCCGATGCCCACCGCCGGCATGACCTTCGAGCTGGCCAACACCATGATCCTGGCCAGCGTGGTGTCGCGCACCGACGGCGTGCTGCTGCAGCGCGACGCGCAGGGCCGCGGCACGGCGACCATCGAGTTCGCATCGCTGGCGCTGCGCAAGGGCGACTACTACATCGGCGCCTACCTGGGCAACGAGAACGCGATCCACCTGTACTCGGAGGCGCCGCGCATCGCGCTGCTGTCGGTGTCCGATACCCGGCCCGAGCCGGGCCTGGTCGACTTGCCGCACGGCTGGCGGGTTGCGCCGGGGCACGAGCCCGACTGACGGCTACAGGAAGCGGTTGTCGCGCGCCGGCGTCACGGCATAGGCCTCGGCCCAGCGCCGCTGCCCCGGCGGAAGGTACAGCGCGCGGTAGGCATTGAGGCCCAGCATCGCGTCCAGGTAGTTGCCGTACTTCAGGGCCGTCGCGTGGCACAGCACGGCGGCCTTCTTGGTCTCCAGCACCGGCGTGATGTCCACGACGTGGGTCGCCGGCACCGGATTCCAGGTCTCGTAATACAGCAGTTGCTGCACGGCGCTGCGCCGCAGAACCTCGGAGGCGGCGCGCGAGATGCGCGCGTGGTCGGGGTGCGAGTCGCCCAGCCAGGGCAGGAACACCCAGTCGGGCTGCAGCCGTTGCACGATTGCCGCCAGCGCCTCGCGAAAGCCCCGCGAATCCTCGAAGCGCCCGTCCGGCTCGTCCAGGTGCAGCAGCTCGCTGGCGATGCCCAGCGTGCGCACCGCCGCGGCCATCTCCTGCTTGCGCACGGCGCTGGTCTCGGGCGGCAGCTCGCCGCCGCCGTCGCCGTTGGTCACCAGCAGCACGTGCACCTCGCAGGCGGGCGCCAGCCGCGCGAGCGTGCCGCCGCAGCCCAGCGTCTCGTCGTCGGGATGCGGCGCGATCACGAGCGCGCGCCGCGCGCCGCCCAGGTCCAGTTGGGGCGGCAGCGCGTTCGGCTGCGCGGCGGAGCGGCTAAGCCGCTTGATAAATTGCCACATACCTTCGAGCGATCTCCTCGGGTGACGGCCACGCGGTGGCCCGCGCCAGCGCCCGCGCCGCCCACTGGCGGCGCAGCGGCTCGTCGGCCAGCAGCGCAGCCAGCGTGCGGGTGAGGGTGGCGGAGTCGTTGGGCACCAGCCAGGCGCTGTCGCCCATCACTTCGGGCACGCCGCCCACGGCGCTGCAGATGGCCGGCAGGCCGGCGCACAGCGCCTCCAGGTTGGCCAGGCCGAATGATTCGGTGGTGGACGCGCTCAGGTAGACGTCGGCGCCGTGGAAGTAGGGCGTCACGTCGTCGGTGCTGGTGGCGTGCAGGCCGGCGAACCCCAGGCCCTGCGCCAGTGCCTGCAGCGGTGCGGCGTCGCCGCCGCCCAGCAATTGCAGGCGCAGGCGCGGCTGCTGCTGCGCGGCGCAGGCCTGCACGATGCGGTCGAAGCATTTGAGCGGCACCAGCCGGCCGACCGCCAGGACCACGACCTCGTCCTCGGCCCAGCCGAGCGATGCGCGTGCGGCGGCGCGCTGATCCGCGGAGGGTGCCCGCAGCGGCGGCCGGGCGTGCGGCACGCAATGCCAGTGCTCCGGGACCGCCGGCAATCCGAGGTCGCGCGCGAGCTGCGCCAGCCCGCTGCGGGTGGGGGCCGTGACCCAGCGCGCGCGCTGCGCGGCGAAGCGCTCGATCCGCCGCAGCAGCGCCTGGGCCGCCGGGCCCTGTTCCAGTCCGTCCTCGTGGGTGGCGTGGCTGTACGAGCCGAAGCCGTGCTCGGTGAAACCCCAGCGCACACCGCGCGCGCCGTGCCGGCGCAGGCCGAGCGCGACGCCGCAGGCCAGCCACGGATCGTGGGCGTGGACGTGGCTGTAGCCCTCGTGCGCGGCGACCTGCGCCGCCGCGAAACCGACATGCAGCCGCTCCGACCAGGCTCGCAGCAGATTGATGCGGTTGGGTCGGCCCGACAGCATCGGCCAGCGCTCCCAGCGCGCGATGCGCTCGCGCCGGCGCGTCACCGCTTCGGCGTCGAGATCCTCGGCGCTGAAATAGCGCACCTGCGCGCCCGCTGCGGCCAGCGGCGCCAGCAGCGGCGCCAGGCTGCGTCCCAGACCGTACCGCCGGTCCTCGGCCGATTCGCGGGTGACCATCAGCACGCGCATGTCAGCGGAAATCCGTGTCGCCGGCCATCAGCCACCAGCGGCCGCGCAGTTCGGCCGCCGTGGGGCCGGGGCTCCAGACGTTGGCCGGTACCACCAGGTCGAGCTGCTGGCTGCGCGGCGCGGTCGCCGCGAACACGTGGGCGTGGCTTTCCGTCACCCATGTTGTCACCCGGTTGGCGCCGTGCTCGGCGGCCCAGCGGCGCGCCGCGGCCACCAGGGCCGGGACGTTGCGCCTGGGTGCGACGATGTCGACCAGCTCGATGCGGTCGGGTTGCGGCTGGCGCAACACGATCAGTCCCTGCGCGGCGCCGGTGAGCACGCGCCGCACCAACAGGCATTCGTAGGTCACGGTCGGATGGCGGCGGAAGCGCTGTTCCACGTACTGGGCGTCGCGCACGCCGATGACGCTGTCGCGGAAATCCTCGGCCATCCGCCGCCAGAGCTTGTCGATGGCGGGCGCGTCCTGGGCGCTGGCGGGTGTGCAGCGCAGCCAGCGCGCGGCCCGGCCCGGACCGGCGTCCCAGGTCAATTCGCAGATCTGGTCGACGCCCTCGTACAGCCCGAGCTTTTGCGCCACCTGCAGCGCCTTGGCGGTCGGAAAGCCGAATCCGAACAGCTGCGGCCGCCGGTAGCCCACGCTGCGATCGATGAAGGTCGAGCACGCGATCTGGAACGGGCCGGCGCGCGTCATGACGCCGCGCTCGGCCGGGTGCGACATCACGTCGCCGATCTGCACGGTGGACGCCGGTTCGCCCAGAAAGCGCACTGGGCGCGGCATGGCGCCGTAGAACGCCACCAGCCGGTCGTCGCGCCACACGCCCATGCCCGGCGACGCCGCGTCGCGGTACTTCCAGCGCCACAGCGCCGGGTCCATCCGGTAGCCGAATGCGGCTTCGAACAGGTCGAAGCACTGCGCTTCGTGCTCGGGCCCGATCCATTGCGGCCGCCAGCGCGGTGGCCGGTCCAGCCGCCAGCCGCCGGACTCGTCGCGGACGGCGCCGAAGCGGCGGGCCAGCGCGCCAAAGGCGTCGACGCCGTAGGGGTCCAACCGTTCGAGGTCGGCCAGGTCCAGCGCGGCGGCGGCCGGCACGCCTGCCGTGCGGCGGTTCATGGCCGCGACCAGTTCGCGGTCGGTCGCGGCGGCGTCGGGCGGCAGGGCGGCGTCAGACTTCATCGGCGAATGCGGGCCGGATGCGCTCGAACAGTCGATGCGAGGCGAAGGCGAACACCAGTCCCAGCGCGGTGTAGGCGGCCAGCATGCCCCAGTCGGGCGGGATGCCCTTGAGCACCAGGCCGCGCAGCGCCTCGATCGGGAAGGTCAGCGGGTTGAGCCACAGCAGGTCGGCCAGGAAGGCGGGCAGGGCGGTGGTCGGATACAGCACCGGCGACACGAACAGCAGCAGGCTCACGGCCGGCCCCACCACATGGCCGACGTCGCGCAGGAACACGCCCAGCCCGGACAGCAGCCAGCAGAACCCGAGCAGCACCGGCACCGTGCAGGCCAGCACCACGGGCGTGGCGAGCACCCAGGGCGTCAGGTGCGAGCCCAGGGCCACGGTGGCGACCACCAGGATCGCCAGCGCGATGCCGGCATTGAACATCACCGCGCCCACGGCCACCCACGACAGCGTCTCCAGCGGGAACACCACGCGCTTGACCAGGTTCGGCTGTTCCAGCACCAGCCGCGGTGCGCGCGTCAGCACTTCGGAGAACAGGTTGAAGATCAGCAGGCCGGCGAACATCTGCAGCACGAATTCGGCGGTGGAGTCGCTGCCGCCCGGCCAGCGCGCCTTGAACACAGTGCGGAACACGAAGGTGTAGGCCGCCAGGATCAGCAGCGGCGACAGCAGCCCCCAGCTCGCGCCCAGCACCGACCCCTGGTAGCGCGCCATGATCTCGCGCCGCACCATCTGCAGCACCAGGTAGCGGTGCCGCGCGAGGAAGATCGGATGGCCGAGGTGCAGCAGGCGGGAAAGCATCGCGCCGATTGTGCCTTGCCAGAAAGCATGCCCCGCGAGTCATCGGGGCCGGCCTGGGCTTCGACAGGCTCAGCCCGAACGGTGGTGGGTCCTTGGCCGGAACGGTGATCGTCGTCGGGGTCAGATCACGATTCAGGACGAGGCGTTGCCGGAGAGCTGGATCTTGTACGAAATCGTGCTCTGACCCCGATTGCGCTATCCGCCGCGCTCGGGTTGCAGGCGGCCGGCGGCCACGTCTTTCAGGAAATTCGGGTCGTCCACCCGCAGGTCGTTGCCGGCCCGCTCGACCACACCGCGGCTTTGCAGCAGCTGGAACACGCGCGTGACCGTTTCCCGGCTGGCGTTGATCATGATCGCCAGCTCCTGGTGGGTGGGCGCGTTGCGCACCCACGAGCCGCCCTCGGCCGCCGCGGACAGCAGCAGTTCGAGCTGCGCGCAGACCCGCTGGATCGGGTTGAGCATGCCCAGGATGCGGCGCTGCCCCGACACCTGCCGCAACCGCAGCGCCAGGCTGGTGCACAGCACCTCGGCCACCCGCGGGTGCGCGAACATGATCGGGCGGATCAGGTCGCGCGGCACGAACACCACCCGCGAGCGCGACACGGCCGTCACGTACACAGGATGCGGCTCGCCGTCGATCACCGCGATATCGCCGAAATAATCGCCCGGATTGACGAAGTAAAGGCCGACTTCGCGCCCATCCACGGTGAAATCGACGCCCTGCAACCGGCCTTCCAGCAAAAAGCACAGCGAACCGCCCTCGGCCCCCTTCTGGATCACCACTTCGCGCTTGGCGAACGCCCGCTCCGAGGAATGCTGTGCCAGATGCGCCAGCGTCACCGTCGGCAGCCCGGCCAGCAAGGGCAGCTGCGACATGACGGCGGCGGGGACGGGCATGAGGATGGGTTGCGAAAGACGGGATGATAATGAAGAGAAGCCTTCGGGCCGGCGCATCCCCGGCCCTACGCGCCCCGCCGGGGCCCGCCGATGTGACCGGGCTCACATCGCGGCCGGCCCGGCCTTGGTAAATTAGCACACCAGTGGCATTGCGCCGCTCAACCTGCGTCGACCCCATGTCCTACCTCAAGACCTCCCCACGCCTGGCCTGGCTGGCCGCGTTGGGCGTGGCGTGCCTGGCTGCCGGCAGCGCCCGGGCCGACGCCGTGCCCGCCGCGCAGCGCCCGGTCGGCGAAGTGACCATGAGCGTCGGGCCGGTGGTCCGCACCCCGGCCCAGGGCCTGCCCGAGACGGTGCGGCGCGGCACGCCCATCCTGCCGGGCGACCGGTTGGACACCGCCGACGGTGGCCACCTGCACATCCGCTTCATCGACGGCGCGCTGGTCAGCGTCCGTCCCGGCAGCCGCATGTGGGTCGAAGACTACAAGTACGACCCGCAGCAGGTCTCGCTGTCGCTGGTGCGCTTCAAGCTCGAATACGGCGTGGCCCGTGCCATCTCCGGCGCGGCCGCCGAAGGCGCCAGGGACCGCTTCCGCCTGAACACGCCGCTGGTCGCCATCGGCGTGCGCGGCACCGATTTCGTGGTGCGCAGCGGCGAATTCACCACCCGCGCCGCCGTCAACCAGGGTGCCATCGTGATGGCCCCGTTCGGCGCCGACTGCGCTGCGCAGGCGCTGGGCCCCTGCGGTTCCACCTCGGCCAAGCTGCTGTCGGCCGACATGGGCCAGCTGCAGGTGGAATTCCGCCCGCAACTGGCGCAGCCCGAGATCAAGCCGTGGCAGGGCGCGCTGTTTGCCACCGCCACCAGCCCCGACAACGGCGGTACCCAGCTGGCCGCGCGCAACGTGGCTCCGGCCCCCGCCCCGGCCGCGCCGGTGCTGGGCCGCACCGAATCCGAGCGGCTCGCGACGGCGGCCATGGCCGAAGGCGCCGTCAAGGCTGCCATGGCCGGCCAGTCCGCGCCGCCGCCCGTCGCGCCGCCCCCTGCCGTGACACCGCCGCCCCCGGTGGTGACCCCGCCGGTCGTGCAACCGCCCGAGCCGATCCCGCCGCCGGTGGTGGTCGTGCCGCCGCCGCCCGTGCCGCTGCCCCCGCCGGTGCTGGCCTGGGGCCGCTGGGCCGGCGTGGCCGCCGGCACCGGCGACATCGCGCTGCCGCGCGCCGAAGCCGCCGAAGGCCGATCGGTCACCGTGGGCAACGGCACCTTCGCCCTGTACCGCGCCGCCAACGGCCTGACCGACCTGGCGCCGGGCCTGAGCTCCTACCAGTTCACCCTGGACCGCTCCTCGGCCCAGTACGACCTGTCCGGCGCCGTGACGCCCGCCACCGTGGAACAGGGTCGCCTCACGCTGGACTTCGGCAACGCGCGCTTTGCCACCGAACTGCGCGTGACCAACCCGCTGACGGGCGCCGTCGGCATTGCCGGGGCCGGCTACATCCGCGGCGATGGCATCTTCTTCGATCGCAGCATCGCCGGCCAGGCGATCGCCGGCGCCACCGCGCTGGACGGCAAGTCGGCCGGCTACTTCTTCGAGAAGGCCGTCGGCGCCGGCACCCTGTCGGGCATCACGCTCTGGTCGCGTCCATGACCAGCGGTCCCGCCCTGCTGCTGCAGCGGCGCCTGCGCTGGATGGCGCTGGCGGTCGCGCTGCTGGCCTGGGCGGGCATCGCGCTGCTGGCGCCCAGCGCCTTGCAGCAGGCCGACGAACGCGCCACCGACGTGGTCTGGCAGCTGAGTGCCGGCTCGGCGCAGGAGCGCCGGGTGGTGGTGGTCGACATCGACGACGCCAGCCTGCAGCGCATCGGGCCCTGGCCGTGGCCGCGCGAAACACAGGCCCGCCTGGTCGACGCCCTGCGCGCGCAAGGGGCCGCGCTGCAGCTGTACGACGTGGTGTTCGCCGACGCCCGCCAGGGCACCGGCGAACTGGCGCGGGCGCTGGACGCCACCAAGGCCGCCGGCCCGGCCGTGCTGGCCCAGGTGTTCGCGCTGCGCCACGAAAGCACACAGCAAAGCGGCCAGCTGGCTGGCGCCCTGCCGGGCCAGGCCTGCCTGCCGCCCGCGGCCCCGGCGCAGGGCTACGTCGCCAACGTCGCCGGCCTCGGCTCGCCGGCCGGCCACATCACGCCGCGGCTGGACGCCGACGGCGCCGTGCGGCGCGTGCCGGCCCTGGTGTGCTTCGGCCAGCGCAACTATCCGACCCTGGCCCTGGCCGGCTTGCTGGCGCTCGACCGGCCCGGCACCGCGGTGCCGCTGACCGCCCAGCCGGGCAGCCGCCCCTGGGACCCGGCCTGGACGCTGACGCTGCCCGGCATGCCCGGCGTGCGTGTGCCGCTGGACGCCAACGGCGACATCCGCGTGCCGTACCACAAGGCGCGCAACAGCCTGATCTCGATCCCCGCCGCCGACGTGCTGGAAGGCAAGCTGGGGCAGCCCAACGTGCTGGCCGGCGCCTGGGTGCTGGTCGGCGCCTCGGCTTTCGGGCTGGCCGACGCCGTCCCCACCGCGCTGGGCGGCGCCGTCAGCGGCGTCGAGGTGCATGCCCAGTTGCTCACCGGCATCCTGGACGAGGCCGTGCCGTTCACGCCGCGCGCCGCGGCGCTGTTTCAGGCTGGCTGGGCGGCGCTGGCGATCCTGGCCCTGCTGGCCCTGAGCTGGAACCGGGCGGCCGCCGGCTCGAAGCTGCAGTCCCGCCACGTGCTGTGGATCCCGCTGGCCGCCGTGGCCTTCGCGCTGGCGGGGCTGGCGCTGCACGCGCTGGCGCTACTGGCCGTCGACTGGTGGCTCGGGTGGGCGCACGCCTCGCTGGCGATCCTGCTGGCCGGACTGTTCCTGGGGCTGGCCGAACACGCCCGCAGCCTGAGCGAGAAGGGCCGGCTGTTCCGCAACCTGGCCAGCTACCTGCCGGCCGCGGTGGCCGAGAAGATCGCGCTGCTGGAGCCCACCGGCGAGATCACCGCCGAGCGGCGCGACCTGACGGTGCTGGTCGCCGACGTGCGCAACTTCTCGGCCTACTGCGAGGTCCGCACCCCCGAGGACGCGGCGCGCGTGCTGCACCGCTTCTACGGCACCGCCAGCAGCATCGTCGAGGCGCACGGCGGCACCGTCGAAGAAATGGCCGGCGACAGCCTGATCGCCGTCTTCAACGGCTCGCGCCCCTGCGCCGACCACCCGGCCCAGGGCCTGGCCGCGGCGCGCGAACTGTGGCTGCGCTGCAGCGAGGAACTGCCCAACGTGCCGCCGCAGGGCCTGGAGCCGCTGGGGCTGGGCGTGGGCATCGAGAGCGGCTCGGCCCTGGTCGGCAGCTTCGGCCCGGCCAGCCGGCGCGTGCACACCGTGCTGGGCATGCCGATGACGGTGGCCCTGCGGCTGGAGGAAATGACGGCCGAACTGGCCTATCCGATCCTGGTCGGCGCCGACACCGCGCAGCGGCTGGGCGTGCCGTTCGACCGGCAGGAACTCGCGCTCAAGCCCCTGGGCACCTTCCTGCTGCCCGGATTGCGGCACGGCAGCAAAGTATTTACACTGCGCACCTTGGTGCAGCCCGGCAGCGATGCGGAGCAGCAGTCCCTGCAATACCTGAAACAACAAGGCCACCTGGCTGCCTAGAAGCCGGTCCGGCCCCGGGGTCCTCGGTTTCTCCTCCGCGCCCGCGGGCGCGCTTTCCACGGTGGCCGTTCAACGTTCGTCCAGCCCGGCCCGCTCGTTCGCGCTGCGCCTCGCTCTCCTGCCGGCACTGATCGCACCGCCGCTGGCCTGGAGCCAGACCCCACCGCCCGCCCCGTCCTGTTCGCTGCAACCGCGCTATCCGCTGCCGGCGGACCGCGCCGCCCTGCAGCAGCTGGCCGACACCCAGCAGGCCGCCGCTGCCGAAAAGGGCTGCCTGCAGAACGCCGCCTTCCACGCCTGGCGCGGCGCCACCCTGCTGGCCCTGGGCCGCACCGCCGAAGCCATCGAGCCGCTGGAGCGCGCCCTGCTGCACGACCCCGACCTGCCGGGCGCCCAGCTCGATCTGGCGCAGGCCCTGGCCGCCGAGGGCGATGCAGCGTCGGCCCGCTCGTTCCTGACGGCCATGCGCCAGCGCGAGGACCTGCCGCTGCCGATCGGCAGCGCGATCGACCGGCAACTGGAATCGCTTTCGCTGGCGGCCCGGGTGGCCGACGCCCTGACCACCGGCTGGCAATCGCGCTGGCAGCTCAGCGCCCTGGCCGGCCGCGACAGCAACCTGAACAACGCGCCCTCCACCAGCGAGATCACGCTCACCTTCCCCGGCCAGGGCAACGTCACGCTGCCGCTGGACGTCGCCTCGCGGGCGCGCCGCGGCAACGCGTTGCTGGGCGTCGCGCAGTGGCAGGGCCTGCGCGCCAGGGGCGACGCGCTGTGGGTGCTGCAGGCCGAACTGCGGCGGCGCCAGACCGCGGAGTCGGCGACCACTTACCAGCAAAGCGACATCGCCGCCACCTGGCTACAGGCGCCGGCCGCCCCGCGCCAATGGGTCGCGCGGCTGGCCACCGGCCACCTGGAATACGGCGCCGCCAGCCTGTTGCACGCCACCCGGGCCACCTTGCAGCACCAGTGGGACGCCAGGGGCCGCAACGGGCAGGCCGGCTTCTGGGCCGACGCCCTGGCCGGCTGCCGGCCGGCCGGCACGCTGGAACTGGAACACCGCCGCTATCCCGCGAGCCCCGGCCTGGACGGGGTCTACCAGGGCTTGGCCGGCGGCTGGCTGTGCCGGCGTTCCAGCCTGGCCGCAGCCGGCGGCGCCGCCACGGACCTCACCGCCCACACCGCCTTTTATAGTGTGCAGGCCCGCCTGGGCCGGGACCGGCCCCTGAGCGAGGGCCGCCCGGGCGGCGCGTACCGCCGCGCGGAACTGCGGGCGCAATGGGAAGGGCCCCTGCTGGCCAAGGGCCGCATCGGCGCCCAATGGAGCTCCACCCGTCAAATCGATGGACAAGCCTACAGCGTTCTGCTAGGCGACGTGGCGCGCCACACCACGCGACATGTTTTGCAGCTCGAAGCCAGTTGGCCGGTGGCGCCGCGCCTGTCCGTCGTCGGCAACGCGGAGGTGGCCCGCCAAGGCAGCAACCTGCCTGTTTTCGAGACACGCCAGCGCGGGATGTACCTGGGTCTGCGCTGGGAATGATGCGCCAAAACAACGTAGTCCCGGACGCCGGGGCCATGTGATCGCAATCACATTGCTCTTGTAGGACGAGTCCCTATACTTGCCCCCTGAATCGGCGGACAGTCCGTCCCCGGTCACTTTCATTCCATGCATGGAGAACTGAATGGCAATCACAGCAACGGAACGTACTCAGATCATTGAGCTGACCACGCTGATGTTCAGCGCCGCCCCTGGTGCCACCTATCTGAGCCAGATCGTTGCGCTCTACGAAGGCAACGGTCGCAAGCTCGACGTGCTGGCCGCGCAGCTGGCCCAGACGTCGGTCTACACCGCGCTGAACCCGGGCTTCCAGACCTCGGCCGAATTCGCCACCAAGCTGCTGACCCCCCTGGGCCTGCAGGGCGACGCGATCGCCACCGACTTCGTGGTGTCGCGCCTGAACGCCGGCGCGAGCAAGGCCTCTGTGGTCTACGCCGCCTTCCAGGCCCTGAACGGCATCGTCGCCACCGACGCTGCGATCTACCAGAACGCCAAGGCGACGCTGCTGAACAAGACCACCGTTGCCGAGTACTACTCGGCAACGCTGCTGGGTTCGGCCACCGACCTCGCGACGCTGCAAAGTGTTGTCGGCACGGTCACCGCCGATCCGGCTACCGTTACCGCTGCCCAGAACGCGCTCAGCAGCATCACGGGCCAGACCTTCTCACTCACAACCAGTGTCGATACCATCATCGGCACTGCCGGCAACGACACCATCAACGCTACCAACAGCGCGACCAGCACGACCCTGGGCGGCCTTGACAGCATCGATGGTGGCGCTGGCACCGACACCTTCAACATCGTCGATACGCTGACCGCTGCGGGCGCTGCCTTTGCGCTGGCACCTGGCTTGACCGTCAAGAACGTCGAGAACCTGAACGTTGTCAGCAACGGCAGCATCGGCGTTGCCGGTACGGCGTTTGACGTTTCCGGTTTCAGCGGTCTGACCAAGGCCGTGTTTACCGCGGCCGGTAACGGCACGACGGCTACCAACGTCAAGGTGGCGGACACTGCGTCCGCCAGCGTGACGGTTGCAGCCGGTGATGCCACGATCGCTGGTGGCACGGCGGACAGCATCGTCAATGCCAGCGCTGCCGGCATTTCCACCATCAGCGGCAAGGCACTGACGAGCGCCTCCGTAAAGGGCGGTGGCAACGTCCAGATCAATAACGTTGATGCTGCGACCGGTCTGGTCGCCGGTGGTGGCAGCACGCTGACCGCCGTGACGCTCGACGGCAACACGGGCGGTGCGACCCTGCAAGGCAAGGGGCTGACGACTGTCACGCTGAACAATCTGACTGCCGCCGCGACCGAGACCATCAACAACGCGACCGCGAAGCATGCGCTGACCCTGAACGTGTCTGGCGCCGGCAAGACGGGCCAGGTCATTACGGTTGCCGACGCCAACGCGCAGACCGTTGCCGTGAATGCTGCCGGCTCGGCGAACAACGTCCTGCTGAGCACGGGCGCGGCCAACACCGTGCTGACTGGCGTGACCGTCGCCGGCTCCGGCCCGCTGACCCTGGACCTGGCCAGCGCCACTAACACCGCCGTTGCGTCCTTCGACGGCTCCGCCGCGACCGGGAACCTGACTCTGAGCAACCTCTCTGCCGCGACCGTGTCCGTCAAGACCGGCTCCGGCAAGGACTCGTTCACTGCCCTGCAGACGGCCAAGGCCACGATCGACACGGGTGCCGGCAACGACACCGTGACGGTTGGCGCAGCCATTGCAGCCGGTTCCACGATCAACCTCGGCGCGGGCGATGACACGCTGGCCGCCGGCGGTGGTTCGATCCTGACCTCTGCCACCGCGACCTCCGTCATCGACGGTGGCGATGGCGTCGACACGGTCTCGGCGACGCTGGTGACTGCCGGCACCGCTGGCCTGTTCAAGAACTTCGAAGGTCTGGACCTCACTGGCTACAACGCCGTGATCGACGCGAACCTGCTGACCGGTTCGACGATCGCCAACCTGTTGGTGAACGACCTTGCCGGCAACATCAACACTGCCGTCATCCAGAACGTTGCGGCAGCAGGCACGCTGACCGTCACGGGCTTCGTTGATCAGGCCGCTATCAACACGGCCTACCTGCACAACGTGACGACCACGCAAGCTGCTGGTTCTTCGATGGCGATCACCTTCAATGCGGCGCCGACGGCGGTCGCGGCGACAGTCGGCGGCGGTAACTTCGCCGACCTCGGCACCGTGACCACGACAGGCGACGCCACTGTTTCGATCAACTCGACCGGCGGCACGAACCTCAACGGCAACGGCATCAACAGCCTGGTTGACACCGCCAACACCATCACCAAGGTGACGATCACCGGCGACAAGGCGTTCACGCTGGGTGGCGTATCCGCCACTGGCGCCACCGTCACGACCCAGTCTGTTCTGACCGCGATTGACGGTTCTGCCGCTACCGGCAAGCTGAGCATCACGGCGAACACCAGCGGTACGGTGAAGTTCGACGGCATGACGATCACCGGTGGCTCCAACGATGACACGATTTCCAGTGACATCATCAAGGCGACCATCAACGGCGGCGCCGGCAAGGACGCCATCACGGTCGGCGGCCTGAACGCGACTGTCAATGCTGGCGACGGCAACGACACGATCACCGTCAGCGCGAACGGTGCTGCCGGCGACGTGGTGACCGTGAACGGTGGTGCAGGTGCTGACAAGGTGGTTTCGGCGCTTCTGTATAAGGCTGTCGCATCGGCTACGTCGAGCGCGACCGACGGCGACTTCGTTAGCTTCAACGACGCCGCATCCGGCGACCTCATCAGCTTTGCGAACGTGGCGAATGCGTCTGGCCTCCTTGGCGCCAAGGCTTCGGTTGGTGCTGCGCAGACCTTCGATCAGGCCGTGTTCCTGGCTGAATCCGCCACGGCCAACACCGTCACGTGGTTCCAGTACGCTGGCAACACCTACGTCGAATCCTCTGGCGCCACCGTGGGCGCGGGCGCTTCGATTGACAACATCGTCGTTAAGCTGGTTGGCCTGATCGACCTGTCGAGTGCCGCTGTCGTGACCGGTGCTGCTGGCACGATCACTCTCGCCTAATCCCGTTATCGGGAGGCAAGAGGGGAACCGGGCTCAGGTTTTCCGTCGGAACTGAGCCCCTCTCCCAGGAAACCCGCCCCTCAGGGGGTGGGTTTTTTTTTGGACTGCGGCTTTGAGGTTTCGCCAAGCCAACAAAGCGCTGACTTTCGTCCACGCAAAGCCGTTCCACGGCTGCGACTACAGTCCGAATAGCTGAATTCAAGAGATCGACCATATGACTGACTGGACCGCCGGCTATGTGGCCGACATCGGCTACACGTACGGGTACTACACCGAACTCAACCCGTTGCGGGTGCAGCTGGCCTTTCTGAACGCGGGCCTGGTTGCTCCGGAGTTCGGCGCCGCCTGCGAACTTGGGTTCGGGCAAGGGCTGTCCGCCAACCTGCACGCCGCAGCCACGGTCGTGCAATGGCAAGGCACCGACTTCAATCCCAGCCAAGCCGGCTTCGCCCAGGAGTTGGCGGCCGCTTCGGGGGCCGGCGCGCGGCTTCACGACGAGGCCTTTGCCGACTTTTCGAATCGCCCCGATCTTCCCGACTTCGATTACATCGGCCTGCACGGCATCTGGAGCTGGGTCTCGGATGAGAACCGCGCCGTCATCGTCGATTTCGTGCGCCGCAAGCTCAAGGTCGGCGGCGTGCTCTACATCAGCTACAACACCTTGCCTGGCTGGGCAGCCTTCGCCCCGATGCGCCACTTGATGACAGAGCACGCCGAAGTGCTGGGTGCTGAAGGAAGGGGGATCGTGAGTCGCATCGATGGTGCCATCGACTTTGCCGACAAGCTCCTCGCCACCAATCCGCTGTTCAGCCGTGCCAATCCGCTGGTCGGGGAGCGCATCAAGAAGCTCAAAGAACAGAGCCGCCACTATCTGGCCCACGAGTACTTCAACCGCGACTGGCATCCGATGCACTTCGCCACCATGGCCGACTGGCTCGAGCCGGCCAAGGTGCAATACGCCTGTTCGGCCAACTATCTCGATCACGTTGACGCCATCAACCTCACCGCCGAGCAGCAGGGCTTCCTGAATGAGATCCCCGACCCGATGTTCAAGCAGTCGGTGCGGGACTTCATGGTCAACCAGCAGTTCCGCAAGGATTACTGGGTCAAGGGCGCGCGCAGGGTGCCGCTGCTGGAACAGGCAGAGGCGCTGCGAGTGCAGCGCGTGGTGCTTACCACGCCTCGTGCCAGCGTGAGCTTGAAGGTGAACGGCGGCCTGGGCGAGGCGAGCATGAGCGAGGCGATCTATAGCCCATTGCTGGACGTACTCGGCGACCACAAGGCGCGAACGCTGGCGCAATTGGAACAGGCGGTCATGGAGCGCGGGATCAACTTCGCCCAGTTGAATCAGGCAGTGCTGGTGCTGGCGGGGGCGGGGCATCTGCAGCCCGTGCAGGACGACGCGACGGCCGCGAAGGCGCGCAAGCGCGCCGAGAAGATCAACGCTCATTTGATGTACAAGGCTCGTGGCAGCAACGATGTGAACTTCCTTGCCAGCCCGGTCACAGGTGGCGGTATGCCGGTTGGCCGCGTGCAGCAGTTGTTCCTGCTCGTGCTGGGGCAGGGAAAGAAGCAGCCGGTCGAGTGGGCCCAGTTCGCCTGGCAGATCCTGACGGCGCAAGGACAGAAGCTCATGAAGGAGGGGAAGACGCTGGAATCTCCAGAAGACAACCTCGCCGAATTGACAGCGCAGGCGCAGGGCTTCGCGGAGAAGCAACTGCCGATCCTCAAAGCGTTGCAGATCGCCTGAGCGGGGCTTGTTGGGCGCCCTTGAGCCCAACTCCCGCTCAGGTACTTGATTTTTTCATATAGGACTGCGGTACACTCCCGCGTCCTATATGAATTCTCCCCTGCGCATCGCCCTCAACGCTTCGCCCGAGCAGGCGCAGCGGCTGGTCGCCTTGCAGGCGGCGTTTGCGCAGGTGTGCAACGCGCTGGCGCCGCTGGTGCAGCGCAACCGCCTGTGGCACCGGGTGACGCTGCATCATCTGGCCTACCGGTCGCTGCGCGAGCAGTTCCCGCAGATGGGGTCGCAGATGGTCTGCAACGCCATCTACTCGGTGTCGCGCACGGCGCGGATGGTGTTCCAGCACCCGGCCAGCCCGTTCCACCTGTCGCGGTTCCAGGGCAAGACGCTGCCGCTGCTGCAGTTCTCCAACAGCTGCCCGGTGTACTTCGACCGCCACACGCTCAGCCTGAAGGACGGCTCGCTGTCCATGTACACGCTGGACGGCCGCATGCGCTTCCTGCTGTCGGTGGCGGCAGAGGACGAGCGCAGCTTTCGCGAGAAGAAGCTGCGCGAGATCGTGCTGTCGCGGCGCCAGGACGGCCAGTTCGAGCTGGCGTTCTGGTTCGGCGATGCGCGCGACGATGACGGCGGCAAGCCCGCCTTGGCGCGCCCGGAAGGCGCGATCCCCGATTACGTGAAGCTCGAGGCCGCCGCATGAGTGCCCCCATTTCCCAGCAGACCCCCGAACTGAAACAGGCGCTGCTCGCGCTGCGGCCCTATTTCATGCGCGCCTTCTGGTTCAGCCTGGTGGCCAGCCTGCTCGTGCTGGCACCCACCGGCTACATGCTGGAGGTGTACGACCGGGTGGTGAACAGCCGCAGCTTCGTCACGCTGGCGATGCTGACGGTGGCGGTGGTGGGCGCCTACATCGTGATGGAGCTGCTGGAGTGGTCGCGCGCGCAGATCCTGCACGCGGCCGGCCTGGAGCTGGACCGGCGCCTCGGCGACCGGGTGTTCTCGGCGATCTTCGCGGCCAACCTGCGCCGCCTGCCGGGCGGCAACGTGCAGCCGATGACGGACTTCCGGGTGCTGCGCGACTTCATCGGCTCGCCCGCGGTCACGGCCATCATGGAGGCGCCGGTCGCGCTGGTGATGATGGTGCTGATCTTCGCCATCAGCCCGGTGCTGGGCTGGGTGGCGGTGGTCGGCGCCGTGCTGCAGACCTTCGTCGGCTGGCTCAACGAGCGCGCCACCCATCCGCCGCTGGTGGCGGCCAACCGCAGCGCGTTCGGCGCGCAACAGTACGCTGACGGCACGCTGCGCAACGCGCAGGTGATCGAGGCCATGGGCATGCAGCGCGACATCCACCGGCGCTGGGCCGACAAGCAGCGCGAATTCCTCGGACTGCAGGCGCTGGCCTCGGACCGCGCCGGCGGCTTCCAGGCGCTCACCAAGTTCCTGCAGACCACCATGGGCTCGTTGCTGCTGGGGCTGGCGGCCTGGCTGCTGCTGCACAACTCGCTCAATGGCGGCAGCGCCATGCTGATCATCGCGTCGATCCTGGGCGGGCGGATGCTGGCGCCGCTGGTGCAGGTGGTGACGCAGTGGCGCAGCGTGATCAACGTGCGCGATTCCTACGGGCGACTCAACCAATTGCTCACGGTGGTGCCGGCGCCGGCCGAGGCCATGCCGCTGCCGCCGCCGCGCGGCCTGCTGCAGGCCGAGGGCGTGGTCGCGGCGGCGCCGGGCAGCTCGGCCCCCATCCTGCGCGGCGTGGCCTTCGCGCTGGCGCCCGGCGAGGTGCTGGCGGTGGTCGGCCCCTCGGCCTCGGGCAAGACCACGCTGGCGCGCACGCTGGTGGGGCTGTGGCCCTCGGCCGGCGGCAAGGTGCGGCTGGACGGCGTCGACGTGTTCGCCTGGGACAAGTCCGAGCTCGGCCCGCACCTGGGCTACCTGCCGCAGGACGTGGAGCTGTTCGACGGCACCATGGCCGAGAACATCGCCCGCTTCGGCGCGGTGGAGCCGGCCAAGGTGGAGGCGGCGGCGCGCGCCGTCGGCCTGCACGAATTCATCATGGGCCTGCCCGAGGGCTACGACAGCCCGGTCGGGCGCGAAGGCGCCATGCTGTCGGGCGGCCAGCGCCAGCGCGTGGGGCTGGCGCGGGCGCTGTACGGCGACCCGGTGTTCGTGGTGCTGGACGAGCCGAACTCCAGCCTGGACGAAGCGGGCGACGCCGCGCTGGCCGCGGCCATCAACGCGATGAAGTCGCGCGGCACCACCTTCGTCGTGATGACCCATCGCACCAGCATCCTGCCGGTGGTGGACAAGATGCTGGTGCTGCGCGACGGCCAGACGCAGGCGTTCGGTCCTCGCGACGAGGTGCTCGCCGCGCTCAACAAGGCGGCCCAGCAGGCGCAGCAGGTGCAGCAGCAGCGCGTCGCGGGCGCGGTGGCACCGACCTGAACACACAGACGACATGGCAACTTCCGATTTCTTCAAGCGCAGCGAGCTGACGGCGGCGCTGTGGTCGTTCCGGCGCGAGTTCCTCGCCGTCGGCCTGTTCAGCATGGCGGCCAACCTGATGATGCTGGCGCCCACGCTGTACATGCTGCAGGTGTTCGACCGGGTGCTGTCCAGCCAGAGCGAGCTCACGCTGCTCGCGCTGTCGCTGATCACGCTGTTCCTGTTCGCGGTGATGGGCTTCTCGGAGTGGACCCGCTCGCGCGTGCTGGTGCGCGCCGGCGTGCGCTTCGACCAGCACCTGAGCTCGCGCGTGTTCAACGCCAGCTTCGAGTCCTACCTGTCCGAGACGCGGGCCGCGCCGACCCGGGCGTTCTACGACCTGATCACGCTGCGCCAGTTCATCACGGGCCAGGGCATCTTCGCGCTGTTCGACGTGCCGTGGACCCCGATCTACCTGGTGGTGATCTTCTTCCTGCATCCCATGCTGGGCTGGCTGGCGATCGGCTTCGCCATCGTGCAGGGCCTGTTCGCGTGGTTCGGCCACCGCCACACGGTGGCGCCGGCCGAGGACGCGGGCCGCGCCGCCAGCGACGTGCAGGCCTACCTGCAAAGCAAGCTGCGCAACGCGGAGGTGATCGAGTCCATGGGCATGCTGGGCAACCTGCGCGCGCTGTGGCGCCGCTCGCAGGACCGGGCGCTGGGCCGCAACGCGCAGGCGCAGGACATCGGCGCCCGCGTGGCCGCATGGAGCAAGTTCATCCGCTACACCCAGCAGTCCTTCTCGCTGGGCGCCGGCGCCATCCTGGTGATCAACGGCGAGATGAGCGCCGGCGCGATGGTGGCGGCCAACGTGCTCATGTCGCGCGCACTGGCGCCGATCGACCAGCTGGTGGGCACCTGGCGCGGCTTCATCACCAGCCGCGACGCCTTCCACCGCCTGGAGCAGTTGCTGGCGCAGTACCCCGAGCGCGATCCCAACCTGCGCCGCGTGGCGCCGCAGGGCGAGGTGACCCTGCGCGACGTGGTGGCCGACGCGCCGGGACGCACGACGCCGATCCTCAGGAACATCGGCTTCTCGGTGGCCGCCGGCACCGTCACCGCCATCATCGGCCCGTCCGGGTCGGGCAAGTCGACGCTGGCGCGCGTGCTCATGGGGATCTGGCCCGACGTCGCGGGCGAGGTGCTGCTGGACGGGATGCCGCTGGACGGCTGGAACCGCATCGAGCTGGGGCCGCACCTGGGCTACCTGCCGCAGGACATCGAGCTGTTCGAAGGCACCATCGGCGAGAACATCGCGCGCTTTGGTGAGCTGGACTCCGACAAGGTGATCGAGGCGGCCCGCTGCGCCGGCCTGCACGAGATGATCCTGCGCTTCCCCAAGGGCTACGACACGCCGATCGGCGAAGCGGGCAACCTGCTGTCGGGCGGGCAGCGCCAGCGCATCGGCCTGGCCCGCGCCGTCTACGGCGACCCCGCGGTGATCGTGCTGGACGAACCCAACGCCAACCTGGACGACGCCGGCGAGGCGGCCTTGGTGCGCACCGTGCAGCAGCTCAAGGCGCGCGGCAAGACCATCTTCCTGATCACGCACCGCCCCGGCATCCTGGGCGTGGCCGACCGGCTGGTGGTGCTGCAGGACGGCCAGGTCCGCGCCGAAGGCCCGCGCGACGCGGTGATCGCCGCGCTGCGGGTGCCGGCGGCGCCGGCCCAGCCGGCCGTCACCTCGCCGCAGCCGGCGTGAGCCCCCAACATCGATTGAAGAGCCTGTCATGACCAAACCAGATCTGCTGCAACGCCTGTCTTCCCGGCAGCTCGCGCCGGTGCCGGCGACCGATGCGGTCGCCACCGAGGCGCCCGCCGGCGCCGACACCACTCGCGCCACCCGCATCGGCCTGTGGGCCCTGGTGCTGGGCCTGGGCGGCTTCCTGCTGTGGGCCGGTTTCGCGCCGCTGGACGAGGGCGTGCCCAGCCACGGCGTGGTGGCGATCGACACCAAGCGCAAGGCGGTGCAGCACCCGGGCGGCGGCATCGTCAAGGAAGTGCTGGTGCGCGAAGGCGACCAGGTGAAGGAAGGCCAGTTGCTGATCCGGCTGGACGCAGCGGCGACCCGGGCCAGCTACGAGTCGGTGCGCCAGCATTACCTGAGCATGCGCGCCAACCAGGGCCGCCTGCTGGCCGAGCAGTCCGGCGCGCCCGTCATCGCGTTCCACCCCGACCTGAAAAGCGCCGCCGCCGATCCGCTGATCCGCGGCCAGATGCAGACCCAGGAGCAGCTGTTCCAGTCGCGCCGCGCCGCGCTGCGGGCCGACGTGCAGGGGCTGCAGGAAGGCATCGAGGGCCAGCAGGCGCTGGTGCGCTCGTACGAGAGCGTGGTGGCCAGCCGCCGCACCCAGCTGGACCTGGTCACCGACGAACTGACCAACACCCGCGGGCTGGTCAAGGAGGGCTACGCGCCGCGCAACCGCCAGATGGAGCTGGAGCGCAACGTCGCCGAGATCAACGCGTCGCTCGCCGAGCTGCTGGGCAACACCAGCCGGGCGCAGCGCGCCATCGCCGAGATGCGCCAGCGGGTGATCGCGCGCCAGCAGGAATACCGCAAGGAGGTCGAGGCGCAGCTGGGCGAGGTGACGCGCGAGGTGCTGTCGGACGATGCCAAGTTCCGCGCGCTCACCGACGATCTGGGCCGCGTCGACATCAAGTCGCCGGCCACCGGCCAGGTGGTCGGGCTCGCGGTGCAGAGCGTGGGCGCCGTGGTCGGCAGCGGCCAGAAGCTGATGGACATCGTGCCGGAGAACGAGCTGCTGATGGTCGAGACCAAGGTCTCGCCCAACCTGATCGACAAGGTGCACGCCGGCCTGCCGGTGGACATCCGGTTCAGCTCGTTTTCCAACTCGCCGCAACTGGTGGTCGAGGGCAAGGTGGTCTCGATCTCGGGCGACCTGCTGACCGAGCAGCCGTCCGGCGCGCAGTACTTCCTGTCGCGGGTGGCGGTGACGCCCGAAGGCTACAAGCGCCTGGGCAAGCGCCAGCTGCAGGCCGGCATGCCGGTGGAAGTGGTGTTCAAGACCGGCGAGCGCACGCTGCTGGCCTACCTGCTGCATCCGCTGACCAAGCGCATCGCGGCGTCGATGAAGGAGGAGTGACGCGATGGCGCCATCACCCTATCGCCTGGCCGCCGCCGCGCTCGCCGTGCTGGCGGCCGCCGCGAGCGCTCCCGTGCTGGCGCAGCCCGCGGCCGCGCCGGTGACCCTGAACCTGGCCCAGGCCTATCGCGCGGCGCTCGAACAGGACGCGGTGATCGGCGCGGCGCAGGCCGCCGCGGCGGCGCGGCGCGAGCGGCTGCCGCAGGCCCGCTCCCAGCTGCTGCCCAACGTCTCGGCCAACGCCTCGCGCTTTCGCAACGACCTGGACAGCACGCAGCCGGGGCTGGGCGGCGTGCCGTTCCACCAGGAGCAGAAGTACAACAGCAGCAACCGGGCGCTGACGATCCGCCAGCCGCTGTACCGGCCGTTCAACATGGCCGACTGGCGCCAGGCGCAGGCCCAGGTCGAGGACGCCAACGCCACCCTCGACAAGGAGCTGCAGAACGTCGCGGTGCGCGTCTCCGGGGCCTACCTCGAGGCCCTGCTGGCACAGGACCAGCTGGCACTGGTGCTGGCCCAGAAGCAGGCCTACCAGACGCAGCTGGATGCCGCCCGCAAGCGCTTCGACGCGGGCGCGGGCGTGCGCACCGACATCGACGAGGCGCAGGCGCGGGTGGACATGAGCGTGGCGCAGGAACTGGAGGCGCGGCAGAACCTGGGCTACACCCGGCGCCAGTTGCAGGTGATGGTCAACGCGCCGATCGCCGCCGTGGCGCCGGTCGACGCCGACAAGTTGCGCGCCGGCGTGCCCGACCCCGGGCCGCTGGCGCAATGGACCGACCGTGCCGAGCAGGCCAGCCCCGAGCTGCGCGCGCTGCGGGCGCAGCGCGCGGCCGCGGGGCTGGAAGTCGAGAAGGCGCAGGCCGGCCACAAGCCGACGCTGGACGCGATCGCGCAGTGGTCGATCAGCGACAGCGACAACGTGACGCGGGTCAATTCGCGCTACGACAGCAAGACGATCGGCCTCCAGCTGAACGTGCCGATCTTCGCCGGCGGCTACGTCAACTCGCAGGTGCGGCAGGCGCTGGCGGAGCAGCAGCGCGTCGAGCAGGCGCTGGAGGCGACCCGGCGCGACCTGGCGCTGCGGGTGGAGAAGGAGTACCGGGGCCTGACCGAAGGCGCGCTGCGCATCCGGGCGCTGGAACAGGCGGTGCGCTCGTCAGAGGTGATGGTGCAGTCCAACCGGCGCTCGTTCGAGGCCGGCAGCCGCACCCTGGTGGACATCCTCAACGCCGAGCAGGAGCGCGTCAGCGCCCAGCGCGACCTGGCCAACGCCCGCTACGTCTACATGATGTCGCGCATCCGCCTGCGCGCCCTGTCCGGCGAGGCCAACGAACAGGCAGTGGCCGAGATCAACGGCTGGCTGCAGCCCTGACGAATCGTTGGGGCTGAGTCCCAATATCCGTTCGGGCTGAGCCCCCACCACCGTTCGGGCTGAGCCCCCACCACCGTTCGGGCTGAGCCCCCACCACCGTTCGGGCTGAGCCTGTCGAAGCCCAGGACGCTCGTGGCGAGCCCTTCGACAAGCTCAGGGCGAACGGAATTCTGTCGACGTTCGGGCTGAGCTTAGCCTGCCCTGAGCTTGACGAAGGGGCGAAGCCCGCCACCTCAGGCGTACGCGATGCCGGTCTGCGCCAGCCCCACCAGGCCGATCTGCGCTGCGTTCTCGGCGGTCTCGGCGGCGAACACGCCCAGGCCGGCCTGGGTCAGCACGCCGGCGTTGAGCTGCGCCAGATAGGGCGCCGCTTGGTCGGTGGTGGGCGCGACGCCGGCCACGTTGGTGTACAGCAGGTCGACTACCTGCGCGTTGCCGTGGCCGCTTCCCAGCCGTGCGTCGAGGGCGAAAGCCATCAGGTCCTGGTAGCTGGCGCCGGCGTCCAGCGCGGACAGCCCGATGCCGACGTAGCCGGCATTGGACAGCGCCGGCGCGTCGAACACCGCGCCCAGGATCTTGGCCGCGATGCCGGCGTTGCCCGACAGGTCGAAGGCCAGTTTCCGGTCCGCGAAGACCAGCCGCTCCACGTTCGACAGCGTGTCGCTGAGGCTGGCGCCGGCCACCTGCAGGTTCGCTCCGCTGGCCGACACGGTGTAGGCCGCGCGCGGCGCCGCGTAGATCACCGTGTCGATGCCCGCCCCGCCGTCGGCCGTGTTGGCTCCCAGGCCCAGCACGAACTGGTTGTTGGCCTGGTTGCCGGTGACGTTGTCGGCGTAGGGCGTGCCGATGAACTTCTCGACCACGGTGCTGAAGTCGATCGACAGGTTCTTGACCGCCTTGACGGCGCCGTTGACGCCGATTGAGCTGAAGGCGCCGGGACGCATGTCGACCACCCGGTTGCCGGCCGAACTGACCCCCGAGATGTCGATGGTGTCGAAGCCGGAGCCGTCGTCGATGATCTTGAGCAGCCGGCCCGACGCGTCGTTGAAGCTGTAGACCGTGTCGCCGGCGTTGTAGTTGAGGCTGCCGTACAGGAACTTGAGCGCCAGCAGGTCGTACAGGCCGTACCAGTCGCGCTGCTGGCCGCCGGTGGGCGCCGCCGTGTACGACATCACGGTGTAGGTCTCGTTGTCCTCGGCCGTGCCGAGGTAGTTGCCCGGCACGCCGGTGGCGGCCGAGCCGGCGTTGTAGTCGCCGGGGTGCTTCAGGCCCAGCGCGTGGCCGATCTCGTGCAGCAGGGTGCTGTAGCCGACGCTGCCGGGCGACAGGTCGCGCAGGTTGGAATTGATCGGCGGCTCGGGGGTGACGTCAATCCACACGTCGCCGCTGCGGTCGTCGGGCGTGCTGTACGGCAGCCAGGAGTAGCCGGAGGATGTCGTCTGGTAGTTGTCGCCGAAGCGGACCTGGCCGTAGCTAAAGGCGCTGTCGCCGACCTCGACCAGGCTGATCCCCAGCTCCTGTGACAGCTGGGCCATGATCTGGCGCGCGGCACCCTTCTGCAGGTCGTTGAAGGGCTGGAAGCCGCTGTCGCCGGTGGTCGCGTCGACGTTGCCGCCGTAAGTCGGCGCAGCGTTCATGAAGCTGTAACTCACCGTGACCGGCGCGCCCAGCGCGCGCCCGGCGTTCCACTGGTAGACCAGCGCACCCAGGCCGCTCTGTCCGGTCACGCCTTGGAGCAGGGTGTCGATGCGGTAGTCGTCTGTGTACGGGTAGGCGACGACGGTCTGGGTCGACGTGGTGGTGCTGGTGGTGTAGCGCTGAGGCAGGTCGGCAAGACCCGCCCCCGCCAGGGACGAGTCCTCGGTCACGAGAAGGCTCATGGGAGTTCAGTCGAAGAATTCGGCGCCGCTCCAGGCGGGAGCAGCGGCATCCTTGGCTGAGAGTGCCGGCGGCTGGGCAAGTTCCGCCAGCGGCCATTCGATGCCCACGTGGACGTCGTCCCAGGCCAGCGCGCGCTCATGTTCCGGCGCGTAGTAATCGGTCGTCTTGTAGAGGAAGTCGGCGCTGTCGGAGAGCACCACGAAGCCGTGGGCGAACCCGGGCGGTACCCACAGCTGCCGGTGGTTGGCGGCGCTCAGCTCGACGCCCACCCACTGGCCCAGGCGCGGCGAGGAGCGGCGCATGTCCACGGCCACGTCGAACACCCGGCCGCTCACCACGCGCACCAGCTTGCCCTGGGCGTGCCGGATCTGGTAGTGCAGGCCGCGCAGCACGCCGCGGGCCGAGCGCGAGTGGTTGTCCTGCACGAAGTCCAGCGTCACGCCGGTCGCCAGGCGGAACGCGGCCTGGTTGAAGCTTTCGAGGAAGAAGCCGCGCTCGTCGCCGAACACTTTCGGCTGGACGACCAGGACTTCGGGCAGGCGGGTCGGCGTGACGGCGAGGCTCACACCGTGCCCTGCGCGATCGCCTGCAGATACCGGCCGTAGCTGCTCTTGGCCAGCGGCTCGGCCAGCGCCAGCAGCTGCTGCTCGGTGATCCAGCCGTAGCGCCAGGCGATCTCTTCCGGGCAGGCCACCTTCAGCCCCTGGCGCTGCTCCAGCGTGTGGATGAACTGGGTGGCCTCCAGCATGCTTTCATGGGTGCCGGTGTCCAGCCAGGCGAAGCCGCGGCCCATGGTCTGTACGTTGAGCTGGCGCCGCTCCAGGTACACCTGGTTGACGGTGGTGATCTCCAGCTCGCCGCGCGGCGACGGCCGCACGCTGGCCGCGATGTCGCACACCTGCTGGTCGTAGAAGTACAGCCCGGTGACGGCGAAATGGCTCAGCGGCTGCCTGGGTTTTTCCTGCACCGACAGGGCCCGGCCCTGGTCGTCGAACGCGACCACGCCGTAGCGCTCCGGGTCCTTCACGTGGTAGGCGAAGATGGTGGCGCCCGACGCCTGCTCGTCGGCCTCGCGCAGCATGCGCACCAGGTCGTGCCCGTAGAAGATGTTGTCGCCCAGCACCAGCGCGCTGGGGCGGTCGCCGACGAAGTCGCGCCCGATCACGAAGGCCTGCGCCAGGCCGTCCGGCCGCTCCTGCACCGCGTAGCGGATGTCCATGCCCCACGAGCTGCCGTCGCCCAGCAGCTGGCGGAACCGGGGCGTGTCCTGCGGCGTGCTGATCACCAGCACCTCGCGGATCCCCGCCAGCATCAGCGTGGCCAGCGGGTAGTAGATCATCGGCTTGTCGTAGATCGGCAGCAGCTGCTTGGACATCGCCAGGGTGGCCGGATGCAGGCGGGTGCCGGCGCCGCCGGCCAGGATGATGCCCCTGCGGGCCGTTTGCTTGACTGGCAATGGACTCATGAACGACTACCGTGACGAATGGAAGGAAGCGAGCTCGGCCACGACGGCGCGCACGCCATCCTGCCAGGGTGGCAGCGCCAGGCCGAAGCTCGACCGCAGCTTGCCCGTGTCCAGGCGCGAGTTGGCGGGCCGGGCCGCGGGCAGCGGATACTGCGCCGATGGTATGGCCTGAATGTTTCCGGCTTGTATCTTGAGCGGCAGCCCGCATGCAACAGCATGTTCGATTGCCAGGGCGGCGTAGCCGTGCCAGCTGGTCGCGCCGGCGGCGGCCAGGTGGTAGATGCCCGCCAGCCCGGGGGTGAGTTGTGCCAGCACGTGGGCGGTGACGTCGGCGATCAGCGCCGCGCGGGTGGGCGCGCCCCACTGGTCGCAGACAACTTTCAGGCTGTCGCGCTGGGCGCCCGCCCGCAGGATCGACTTCAGGAAATTCTGGCCCCAGCCGTCGAACACCCAGCTGGTGCGCAGGATGAGGTGGCGCTCGTGCGCGGCGACCGCCTGTTCGCCGGCCAGCTTGCTGTGCCCGTAGGCGTTGATCGGGGCGGTGGCATCCGTCTCGCGCCACGGCCGCTCGCCGCTGCCGTCGAACACGTAGTCGGTGGAATAGTGCACCAGCCAGGCGCCCAGCCGTGCCGCTTCGGCGGCCAGCACTTCGCAGGCGGCGGCGTTGACCGCGAAGGCCGCCTCGCGTTCGGTCTCGGCCCGGTCCACCGCCGTGTAGGCGGCGGCGTTGACGATCACGTCGGGCGCGACGCTGCGTACCGTCTGCGCCAGGTCCTGCGGCCGGCCGAGGTCGCCGCACAGGAATGCGCTGGCGCGGTGCAGGGCGGTCACCTCGCCCAGCACCGAGAGGCTGCGCCGCAGCTGCCAGCCGACCTGGCCGTTGGCACCCAGCAGCAGGATCTTCATGCGGCGCGCCCGCGGTCCCCGTACTGCTGCTCGACCCAGTGCCGGTAGGCGCCGCTGGTCACCGACTCGACCCAGTCCTGGTGCGCCAGGTACCAGCCGATGGTCTGGCGCATGCCGTCCTCGAAGCCGTAGGCCGGTGCCCAGCCGAGCTCGGCGCTGATCCGGCTGTCGTCGATGGCGTAGCGCCGGTCGTGGCCGAGTCGGTCCTTCACGTGCGTGATCGCCTGCGCATGGCTGGCGCCGCCGGGGCGCGGCGCCAGTTCGTCCAGTGCGCTGCAGATCGCGCGCACCACCTGCATGTTGGTGCGCTCGGACCGGCCGCCGATGTTGTAGGTCTGTCCCACCCGGCCGCGCTCGAGCACCGCTGCCAGCCCGGCGCAGTGGTCATCCACATGCAGCCAGTCGCGCACCTGCAGGCCGTCGCCGTAGACCGGCAGCGGCAGCCCCTTGAGGGCGTTGTGGATCATCAGGGGGATGAGCTTCTCGGGGAACTGGCGCGGGCCGTAGTTGTTGGAGCAGTTGGTCGTGAGCACCGGTAGCCCGAAGGTATGATGCCAGGCTCGCACGAAATGGTCGGATGCGGCCTTGGAGGCCGAATACGGACTGTTTGGTTCGTAAGCATTCGTTTCGCGGAACGGCGGATCGTCGGCCGCCAGCGAGCCATACACCTCATCGGTCGAGACATGCAGAAACCGGAAGCGCTGCGCCTCTTGTCCGGGCAGCGCCTGCCAATATTCATGCGCCGCCTGCAGCAGCTTGACGGTGCCGACCACATTGGTCTGCACGAAGGCCTGCGGCGCCGCGATCGAACGGTCCACGTGGCTTTCGGCGGCGAAATTGAGGATGGCGCGCGGCCGGTGGCGGGCCAGCAGCTCCTGCAGCAGGGGCGCGTCGCCGATGTCGCCGCGCACGAACAGGTAGCGCGGGTCGTTCGCCACGCTCGCCAGGTTGCCCGGATGGCCGGCGTAGGTGAGCAGGTCGAGGTTGAGGACCGGCTCATCCTGGTCCTGCAGCCACCGGAGGACGAAAGCCGAGCCGATGAAGCCGCAGCCGCCGGTCACTAAAATCATGTGTTTTCCTGTTTTTCCCAGTACTACTTGATCCAGTCGATTGTAAGTGCCCCCTCCGGGAGCCCACCCGCCCCAGGCCGCGGCATCACCGTCTCGGTGGTGAGCCATGGACAGGGCGACATGGTGCAGCAGTTGCTGGCGCGCCTGGCCGAATCCGACCATAACGGCTGGATCGAGCGCGTCGTGGTGACCCACAACCTGCCGGCGGCGGCGCTGGAGCAGCCGGCGGGCGGCTGGTCGTTCGCCGTGTCGGAGCTGTTCAACACGACGCAGGCCGGGTTCGGCACCAACCACAACCACGCGTTCGCGCATTGCGGCTCCGAATTCTTCTGCGTGCTCAATCCCGACATCGAACTCGCCAGTGCCGAGCTGTGGCAGAGCCTGGTGCGCGAAGCCGCGGTGCCGGGCACCGGCCTGGCCTATCCCCGGGTGCTCAATCCGGACGGCACGGTGCAGGACAACGAGCGCGAGGCGGTCACCCCCGCGGCGCTGCTGCGGCGGCACCTCCTCAAGCGCGAGTCGGACCGGATCGACTGGGTCAGCGCCGCTTTCTGGCTGGTCCCGGCGGCGGTCTACCGGCGCCTGGGCGGCTTCGACGAGCGCTTCTTCATGTACTGCGAGGACGTGGACTTCTGCCTGCGGCTGCGGCTGCAGGGCTTGACCGTGCGGCGCGCCGAGGCGGCGGTGGTGCACGATGCCTCGCGCAACAGCCGGCGCCAGCTGCGGCATCTGGCCTGGCATGTGAGAAGCCTGTTGCGGCTGTGGTCCGGTCCCGCCCTGTGGCGCTACCGGGCTGCGGACTGACCGCTCGATGCTGTTCCTGCTGATCCTGTGCTTCGTGTGCGCATTCGTCGCCACGGCACTGGTGGTTCGGTTCGCGCGCGGCCACGCCCGGCGCTACGCGGCCGGCGTGCCGCAGCGCTTCCACCTGGGCCACGTGCCGCGGCTGGGCGGGGTCGCGATGCTGGCGGCCTGCAGCGTGGGCTGGGCCTGGATGGCGGTGGCGCAGCGCCTGGGTGTGCCCAACCAGATCCGCGGCGATGTCTGGCTGGCCGGCGCGCTGTCGGCGGTGTCCCTGCTGGGGGTGGCGGTGGGCACGGTGGAGGATCTCAGCCAGCGGCTGGCCGTGCGCTGGCGGCTGTTGCTGACGGTGGCGGCGGCGGCGCTGGCGGCCTGGCTGCTGGAGCTCGCGGTGCCGCGGCTGGACCTGGCCTGGCTGGACGGGTTCTGGTCGGCCAGTCCCTGGTTCGGGATCGCCCTGGCGGTGCTGGCGATCAGCGGCCTGCCCCATGCATTCAACCTGATCGACGGCTACAACGGCCTGGCGGGCACCGTCGCCGTCGTCTGCTGCTTCGCCCTGGCCTACGTGGCGCTGCAGGTGGGCGACCGGCAGCTGGCCGCGCTGGTGCTGGTGCTGGCCGGCGCCACCGCGGGCTTCCTGGTCTGGAACTACCCCCGGGGCCTGGTCTTCGCCGGCGACGGCGGCGCCTACCTGTGGGGGGTGGTGATCGCCATCGCGGCGATCCTGCTGGTGCAGCGGCACCGGCAGGTGTCGCCGTGGTTTCCGATGCTGCTGCTGATCTACCCGGTGCTGGAGACGCTGTTCTCGATCTACCGCAAGGCCGCGCGCGGCCAGTCGCCCGGCGTCGCCGACGCCCTGCATTTCCACCAGCTGATCTACCGGCGCATCGTGCGCGAGGTGTTCGACGACGACGAGTCGCGCCGCATGCTGATGCGCAACAACCGCACCTCGCCCTACCTGTGGGGCTTCGCGCTGCTGACGGTGCTGCCCGCGGTGCTGTTCTGGGACCGCACGCCGCTGCTGTTCGCCTTCATCGCCCTGTCCGTGGTGACCTATGTGTGGGCCTACGTCAGCATCGTGCGCTTCAAGGTGCCCCGCTGGCTGCGCCGCTGAGCCGCCGCCACAGCGCTTGCGGCACAATTTGAAATGAACGCGGCCGAGCAGCGTCGCCGCCCCTATCCCTACCCCTAGCCCGCAATGACCGACCTCTCCACCATCGCGCCGCGCGACAAGGCCGAAATCCTGGCCCAGGCCCTGCCGTACATCCGCCAGTTCCACGGCAAGACCATGGTGATCAAGTACGGCGGCAACGCCATGACCGACCCGGAGCTGCAGGCCGACTTCGCCGAGGACGTGGTGCTGCTGAAGCTGGTGGGCATGAACCCGGTGGTGGTGCATGGCGGCGGCCCCCAGATCGAGGCGGCGCTGGGGCGCCTGGGCAAGAAGGGCGAGTTCATCCAGGGCATGCGGGTCACCGACGCCGAGACGATGGAAGTCGTCGAGTGGGTGCTGGCCGGCGAGGTGCAGCAGGACATCGTGGGCCTGATCAACCAGGCGGGCGGCAAGGCGGTGGGCCTGACCGGGCGCGACGGCGGCCTGATCCGGGCGCAGAAGCTCAAGATGGTGGACAGCAGCGATCCCAACAAGCACCACGACGTGGGGCAGGTGGGCGACATCGTGGCGATCGACCCGGCGGTGGTGAAGGCGCTGCAGGACGACCAGTTCATCCCGGTGATCTCGCCGATCGGCTTCGGCGCCGAGAACGAGAGCTACAACATCAATGCCGACGTGGTGGCCGGCAAGCTGGCCACCGTGCTCAAGGCCGAGAAGCTGGTGCTGCTGACCAACACGCCGGGCGTGCTGGACAAGACCGGCAAGCTGCTGACGGACCTGACGGCGCGCGAGATCGACGCGCTGTTCGCCGACGGCACCATCTCGGGCGGCATGCTGCCCAAGATCGCCGGCGCGCTGGACGCCGCCAAGAGCGGCGTCAATTCCGTGCACATCATCGACGGGCGCGTCCCGCACGCGATGCTGCTGGAGATCCTGACGGACCAGGCCTACGGCACGATGATCCGGTCGCACTGAGATCCCTGCTCCCTCTGCCGCTGGCGAGGGACGACCCTGAAAGGCCCGGCGATGCGTCTCCTGCTGGTCGAAGACGACGTGATGGTGGCAAGTGGCATCAAGCTGGGTTTGACCGACGCCGGCTACGCCGTGGACTGGGTCGGCAGCGGCGAGCGGGCCGAGGAGGTGCTGGCCAAGGAGCCGTTCGACGCCGCCATCATCGACATCGGCCTGCCGAAGATGGACGGGCTGGAGCTGACGCGGCGCCTGCGCCGCAGCGGCATGCCGAGCCACGACATGCCGGTGCTGATCCTCACCGCCCGCGACGCGCTGCAGGACCGGGTGCAGGGGCTGGACCTGGGGGCCGACGACTACATGATCAAGCCGTTCGAGCTGCCCGAGATGCTGGCGCGCCTGCGTGCGCTGCTGCGCCGCTCGCAGGCGGCCAAGACGGCGGTGCTCGGGTTCGGTCCGATCGAACTGGACACGGCGACCCGCCGGGCCACCGGTCAGCGCCACGGGCAGGCCGTCACGATCGAGCTCGGGCCGCGCGAATGGACCGTGCTCGAATACCTCCTGATCCACGCGCCCAAGCCGGCCAGCAAGGACAAGCTGCTGCAGGCGCTCACCGGCTGGGACAAGGAGATCACGCCCAACGCGGTGGAGGTCTACGTCTCCCGGCTGCGCGGCAAGCTGGAGCCGCACGGCGTGGCCCTGCGCTCGATCCGCGGCTTCGGCTACCGGCTCGAGCTGAGCGAAGCGCCGCCGGCGTGAAGCAGGAGCTGATCGGCCCGGCCGCGGCGCTGCGCCGGCGCGGCGGCGAACCGGGCATCACCCTGGGCCTGCGGCGGCGGCTGCTGGTGATGCTGATCGTGCCGCTGCTGCTGCTGGCCGTGCTCAACGCCTGGTACGACTACCGGTCGGCCGACAACGTGGCCGTGCGGCAGGACCAGGGGCTGCTGGCGCTGGTGCCGCTGCTGGCCGATTCGGTCGTGGCCGAGGGTCCACCGCCGGTGCTGCTGCTGGCGCCGGCGGTGCAGGAGTTCCTGCGCCACCCGGGACAGGCGGCCTATGCGATTTCCGACGCCGACGGCAAGGTGCTGCACGGCGAAGCCTGGCTGGCGGCGCTGCCGCCGACCACGCGCGAGCCCGAATTCCACACCGAGGAGCATGGCGGCGTGGCCTGGCGCATCGTGCGGCAGCGCCAGCACACCATGCTGGGCGAGGTGGTGATCGCGCTGGCCGACGGCTCCGACCCGCGCCAGCAGTGGGCGCACTCGGTGCTGATCCGGGTGCTGCTGCCCAACGTGGTGCTGGTGATCGCCGCCGCCTTCGCGGTGCGCTGGGCGGTCGAGCGGGCGCTGCGGCCGCTGCTGGAGCTGCGCGACGCGCTGGAACGCAGGTCGCCGCGCGACCTGAGCTCGATCGACGAGACCGCCTCGCCGGACGAGGTGCGGCCGCTGGTGCGCTCGCTCAACCGGCTGTTCGGCCTGGTGGATGCCCAGGCCGAAAGCCAGCGCCGCTTCATCGCCGACGCCGCGCACCAGCTGCGCACCCCGCTGGCGGGGCTGCAGGCGCAGGTGGAGGCCTGGGCCCAGGCGGCCAATGCGCCCAACCAGCCCGGCGGCAGCCTGCAACTGCCGGCCGAGGAGGTCAACAAGCTGCGCGGCGCGGCCCGCCGCACCTCGCAGCTGGCCAACCAGCTGCTGGCGCTGTCGCGTGCCGACGCCCACACCATGCAGACGCAGCCGCTCCAGCCGGTGGACCTCAAGCACCTGTGCGAGGCGATGCTGGAAGCGCATTTCGACGCGGCCTCGGCCAAGCGCATCGACCTCGGCCTGGACGCGCAGGCGGTGCAGGTCACCGGCCACGAATGGCTGCTGCGCGAGCTGCTGGGCAACCTGGTGGACAACGCCGTGAAGTACACGCCGGCCGGCGGCTCGGTCACCATCCGCTGCGGCTGGCGCGGCGCCCGGGTCTTCCTGGAAGTGGAGGACGACGGCCCGGGCATCGCGCCCGACGAGCGCCAGCGGGTGCTGGGGCGCTTCTACCGCGTGCGCGGCACGCAGGGCGAAGGCAACGGGCTGGGGCTGGCCATCGCCGACGAGATCGCGCGGGTGCACCATGCCCAATTGCAGCTGCGCGCGGGCGCCGGCGGGCGTGGCCTGACGGTGGGGCTCGCCTTTCCCGGCCCGGAAAAACCCTGATCGGCGCTGTGCGAGAATCAACTCAACACATCTGTTGCACCCATGCCCGACTCGCAGCTGAGCACCCCGGACCCGACCCTCGAAGCGCCAGCGGCGCCGGCGCGCAAGCGCCCGAAGCCCGGTGAGCGGCGGGTGCAGATCCTGCAGGCGCTGGCCACCATGCTGGAGCAGCCCGGCGCCGAGCGCATCACCACGGCGGCCCTGGCGGCCCGCCTGGACGTCAGCGAAGCGGCCCTGTACCGCCACTTCGCCAGCAAGGCACAGATGTTCGAGGGCCTGATCGAATTCATCGAGCAGAGCGTCTTCACGCTGGTCAACCAGATCGGCGAGCGCGAGCCGGCCGGCGGCGCGCAGGCCGGCAAGGTGGTCGCCATGCTGATGCACTTCGCCGAGAAGAACCCCGGCATGACCCGCGTGATGGTGGGCGACGCGCTGGTGTTCGAGAACGAGCGGCTGCAGCAGCGCATGAACCAGTTCTTCGACAAGATCGAGTCGGCGCTCAAGCAGAGCCTGCGCGGCGGCGTGGAGGGTGAAGGCTCGGCCACGCCGGGCCTGGACGCCCAGGTGCGCGCCTCGATGCTCACCGCCTTCGCGGTGGGGCGGCTGCAGCGGTTCGCCCGCTCGGGCTTCCGGCGCCTGCCTTCCGAACACCTGGACGCCAGCCTGGCCTTCATGCTCTGATCGCCTGACGGCTGCCCGCGTGCCGCGGGCCGAGGTGTCTTTCCATCATGCTCAGCATCCGCGTCGCGGGCGAGGAAGTCGTCCTGCATCCCAGCGGCGCTGCCTGCCTGACGGCGCAGCGCACGCTGCTGGTCGCGGACCCGCATTTCGGCAAGGCGGTGAGCTTTCGCCGGCTCGGCGTGCCGGTGCCCTCCGGCACCACCGCCGAAACGTTGCGCACGCTGTCGGCGGCGCTGGCCGACACCGGGGCGCAGCGCCTGGTGTTTCTCGGAGACTTCCTGCACTCGGCCCGCTCGCATGCCGCCGGCACGCTGGAGGCCCTGCGCCGCTGGCGCGGCGAGCACGCCGGCCTGCCGGTCACGCTGGTGCGCGGCAACCATGACGACCGCGCCGGCGACCCGCCCGCCGACCTCGCCATCGAGGTGGTCGACGAGCCGCTGCCGCTCGGGCCGTTCGCCCTGTGCCACCACCCGCGTCCGGTGCCGGGCCGCTACGTGCTGGCCGGCCACTGGCATCCGTGCATCAGCGTGAGCGGCCGCGCCTTCGAGCGGCTGCGGCTGCCGTGCTTCTGGTTCGGCGACGACAGGGGGGCGCTGCCCGCTAACGCCGTGGGCGTCCTGCCGGCGTTCGGCAGCTTCACCGGCATGCACCGGATCGAGCCGCGCGCCGGCGACCGCATCTTTCCGGTCGCCGACGACGTGGTGCGGGCGATCCCGGCGCCGCCGATCGGGTAACCCAACAGCCGAACGCAGAGAGCGCGAAGGATACGCAGAGGACGCAGAAGAGGCAGAGAGCAAGGATGATGAAAGTTCGTCCTTCCTGATTCCTTTTGCGTCCTCCGCGCTCTCTGTGTTCGGCTGTTGGGGTTCAGGTCGGCAGGTCCGACATCCCCACCTTCTTGCCGGCCGCGACGATCTCGGCCCAGGTCTGGTCGTCCACCACGATGCCATCGCGCTCGCGCCTGACGCGTGCCTCGCGCTCGGGGTCGCCGGCGATGCGCACGGCGTCGAAGCCCTGCGCGGGCGGGCTCTGCTTGAGCCAGTCGAGGAAGGCAGCGGCCTCCTGCTCGAAGCTTTCCGCGGTGCCCAGGCGTTGCGGGTCGATCAGGATGGTGACCATGCCGTTGAGCACCTCGCGCCGCATGTCGGGCTGGCGGTGCCAGGTGCCGCCGCCGGACAGCGCGCCGCCCAGCAGCTCGCAGGCCACCGCCATGCCGTAGCCCTTGTGCTCGCCGAAGGGCAGCAGCGCGCCCAGCAGCCCGTTGGACTGCGGCACCACCACCACGCCCGGGTCGGTGGTCGGACGGCCGTGCTCGTCGATCAGGTAGCCCTCGGACACCTGGCGGCCCTCGTTGTGCGCGACGCGCATCTTGCCCTGCGCGACGCGGCTGGTGGCGAAGTCCAGCACGAAGGGATCGCGACCCCTGAGCGGAATGCCGATGCAGCACGGGTTGGTGCCGAAACGCCCGTCCGAGCCGCCCCAGGCGGCCACCACCGGCCGCGACAGGACGTTGACGAAGTGGATCGCCACCAGCCCTCGCTCGACGGCCATCTCGGCGAAGTGGCCGATGCGCCCCAGGTGGTGCGAGTTGCCCAGCGCCATGATGCAGCTGCCGTGCTGCGCGGCACGCTCCATCGCCAGTTCCATCGCCTGCACGCCGACCACCTGGCCGTAGCCGTGCTGGCCGTCGACGGCCAGCATGGCGCCGCCGTCGAACGTGATCCTGATGCCGGTGTCGGGCCGCAACCCGCCTTCCTGGATCGACTCGACGTAGCGCGGGATCATGCCGATGCCGTGCGAATCGTGGCCGCTCAGGTTGGCCATCACGAGGTTGTCGGCCACCTGCTGCGCCTCGCCGGCGCTGCTGCCGGCCGCCTGCAGGATGCCGGCCATCTGGCGGCGCAGCGCGCCGGCCTGGAAGTTTCTTGCCATCTCTCGGACTCCTTGTGCTACATCACCGCGCCGACCTGCCAGGGCACGAATTCGTTCTGCCCGTAGCCGTGCCGCTCGCTCTTGGTGGCCTCGCCCGAGGCGGTGGCCAGCACCTGGCGGAAGATGCGCTCGCCCATCTCCTGGATCGACGCGGTGCCGTCGATGATCTCGCCGCAGTTGAGGTCCATGTCCTCCTCCTGCCGCTGCCACAGCGCGCTGTTGGTGGCGATCTTGAGCGAGGGCGAGGGCGCGCAACCGTAGGCCGAGCCGCGGCCGGTGGTGAAGCAGATGACGTTGGCGCCGCCAGCGACCTGGCCGGTGGCGCTGACCGGATCGTAGCCGGGCGTGTCCATGTAGACGAAGCCGTGTTCCTTCACCGGTTCCGCATATTCGTACACCGCCTGCAGGTTGGTGGTGCCGCCCTTGGCGACCGCGCCCAGCGACTTCTCCAGGATGGTCGTCAGGCCGCCGGCCTTGTTGCCGGGCGAGGGGTTGTTGTTCATCTCGCCGTCGTTGGCGCGGGTGTAGTGCTCCCACCAGCGGATGCGCTCCACCAGCTTCTCGCCCACCTCGCGCCGCACGGCGCGGCGGGTGAGCAGGTGCTCGGCGCCGTAGATCTCGGGCGTCTCCGACAGGATGGCGGTGCCGCCGTGCGCAACCAGCAGGTCCACCGCGGCGCCCAGCGCGGGATTGGCGCTGATGCCCGAATAGCCGTCCGAGCCGCCGCACTGCAGGCCGATGGTGATGTGCGAGGCGCTGCACGGCTCGCGCCTGACCTGGTTGGCTGCCGGCAGCATCTGCTCGACCAGCGCGATGCCCTTGGCTACCGTCTTGCGCGTGCCGCCGGTGTCCTGGATGTTGAACACCTTCAGCGTCTCGCCTTCGCGCAGCGAGCTGTGCGCCAGCCAGGCGTTGATCTGGTTGGCTTCGCAGCCCAGGCCCACCACCAGCACGCCCCAGAAGTTGGCGTGAGTCGCATAGCCGGCCAGGGTGCGCTCCAGGATCTGGATGCCCAGGCCTTCGCTGGCCATGCCGCAGCCGGTGCCGTGGGTCAGCGCCACCACGCCGTCCACGTTGGAGAACGCCGCCAGCGCCGCCGGGTTGGTCTGGCGCGAGAAATGGTCGGCGATCGCCCGCGCCGCGGTGGCCGAGCAGTTCACGCTCGACAGGATGCCGATGTAGTTGCGCGTGGCCACCCGGCCGTCGGCCCGCTTGATACCCATGAACGTGGCCTCGCGCCGCGCCGGCTCGGGCTTGATGTCGGCGCCGAACGCGTAGTCGCGCTCGAACGCGCCGCCTTCGGGTCCCATCCAGAGGTTGTGCGTGTGCACGTGCTCGCCGGGGGCGATGGCCTTGCTGGCGAAGCCGATGATCTGGTTGTAGCGGCGCACCGGCTCGCCGGCGGCGATGGCGCGCGTGGCCACCTTGTGGCCGGCCGGCACCAGCCCCTTGACGGCGACGTTCTCGATGGTGGTGCCGCCCACCAGCTGGGCGCGGGCGATCAGGACGTCGTCCTGCGGATGGAGGCGAATAAACGGTGTCATGCGGAGTGTCCTTCGGGGGCCGCCGCGAAACCGGCCCTGCCGGGCCGCTGGCGGCACCCCCTTGAGGGGGAGACGGCGAAGCCCGAGAGGGCCTCGCCGCAGGCGCTTCGGGGGTCGGCCGGGTCCTTCAGTAGAACATCTTGGGCAGCCACATCACCGCCTTGGGCACGTAGGTGATGAACACCAGCGACCCGATCAGCGGGATCAGCCACGGCAGGATCGCGATGGTGGTGCGCTCCACCGACAGCTTGGCCACCCGCGCGAGCACGAACAGCACCATGCCCATCGGCGGATGCAGCAGGCCGATCATCAGGTTCAGCACCATCACCAGGCCGAAGTGCACCAGGTCGATGCCCAGCTTCTGGCAGATCGGCACCAGGATCGGCACCAGGATGGTGATGGCGGCCGTGGGCTCCAGGAAGCAGCCGACGAACAGCATCAGCAGGTTGGCCAGCAGCAGGAACACCCACGGTTCCTTGGTGAACGCCAGCACCCACTCGGCGATGGCGGCGGTGACGCCGGTCGCGGTGAGCATCCAGCCGAAGATGCTGGCGGCCGCCACGATGAACAGCACGGTGGAGGTCGTCTCCACGGTGTCGAGGCAGACCTTGACGAACATCTTCCACGACAGCGTGCGGTACCAGGCGAAGCCCAGCAGCATGGCCCAGATGCAGGCGGCGATCGCCCCTTCGGTGGGCGTGAACACGCCGGTGGTCATCCCGCCGATCAGCAGCACCGGCGTCATGATCGGCAGCACCGCCTGGAAGCGGAACACGCGGTCGGCCGCGAACAGCACGATGCCGCACAGCAACACCGTCAGCTGGGCGTTGAGGCCAGCCCTGTCGACCAGCAGCCAGACGGCCACCGGCCAGCCGATCACGATCAGGGTCTCCACGATCGCCTTGATCACGCGCGGCCATTCGAACTTGATGTCACCGCCCCAGCCGTTCTTGTGGGCGAAATACGCCACCGTGAGCATCATCGCGACGGCCATGATCGCGCCCGGCAGGATGCCGGCCAGGAACAGGGCGCCGACGCTGACGTTGGCCATCATCCCGTAGATCACGAACGGCAGGCTGGGCGGGATGATCGGCCCCAGCGTGGCCGACGCGGCCGTCACGCCGACGGCGAACTCGGTCTCGTAGCCATGGTCCTTCATGGCCTTGATCTCGATCGTGCCCAGGCCCGCGGCGTCGGCGATGGCCGTGCCGCTCATGCCGGCGAACACCACCGATCCGACCACGTTGACGTGGCCCAGGCCGCCCTTGAGCCAGCCGACCAGCGCCAGCGCGTAGTTGTAGATGCGGTTGGTGATGCCGGCGTTGTTCATCAGGTTGCCGGCCAGGATGAAGAACGGCACCGCCAGCAGCGGGAAGCTGTCGATGCCGCTGACCATGCGGTGGATCACCACGAAGGGCGGCAGGTTGCCGCTGTACAGGATGTACAGCAGCGAGGAGCCCGCCATGGCGATGGCCACCGGGATGCCGCCGCTCATGAGCAGCAGGAAGAGAACCTTGAGCATGGCGACCTTCTAGTTGTCGTGGATGTCGGACTCGGGCCGTTCCAGCACCGAGTAGCCGCGCTTCCAGTGGTGGCGGGCCACCAGCGCGGAGCGCACCGTCATCAGCGCGAAGCCCAGCAGGCACACGGCGTAGACGTAGTTCATCGGCAGGTCGATCAGCGTCATGCGCGAATTGCTGCCGAGCTTGAGCATCATCATCACCGTGAGCACCACTGCCGCGCCGAAGAAGCCGACCCGCAGGACGTCCACGACGGTCGCCGTCGCGCGCGCCATGCCGCGCGGCATGTAGCGGTAGAAGAAGTCGACCTGGATGTGGTTGTTCTTGATCACGCCGATGGTGGCGCCGATGAACACGGTGCCGATCAGCAGGTAGCGCGCGATTTCCTCGGTCCAGGAGGCCGAGTCGTTCAGCACGTAGCGGGTGAAGAACTGATAGAACACCACCAGTCCCAGCGTCCAGAACAGGGCCAGGGCCAGCCAGCCCTCGGCCGGCGTGCCGGAGAGGTCGACCGCCTCGTCCTGGGCGTGGAACTCGCCGTCGTCGCCCAGGACGTGCGGCATCTCGTCGATGACCGATCGCTCGGGGTCGTGCGCGGGCGCCGCGGCGCGCGGGGCGAAGCCCGCGCCGCCCACGGCCTCGTCGGTGCGGGCGGCGTGCATCACTTCAGGCTGATGATGCGGTCCCAGTCCTTCTTGTCCATCTGCATGGACTCGAAGGTGATGTTCTTGAGCACCTGCTGCTGGAACGCGTTGCGGTCGACGTTCACCACGTTGATGCCCTTCTTCTTGAACTCGTCGACCAGCTCGGTCTCGCGCTTCTTGATGTCGTTGGTGGCGTGTTCGGCGGCCTGCTGCTGGATCTCCACCAGCAGCTTCTGCTCAGCCGGCGTCAGCTTGGCCATCAGCGCGCCCGAGTTGATCGTCAGCAGCGAATCGGCGATGTGGCCGGTCAGGATGATGTTCTTCTGCACCTCGAAGAACTTCTTGGCCTCGATCGTGGGCAGCGGGTTCTCCTGCGCGTCCACCGTGCCGTTCTGCAGCGCCAGGTAGACCTCGGCGAAGGCGATCGGCGTCGGGTTGGCGCCGCAGGCGCGCGGCAGCGCGGTGTAGGCCGGCGCGTCCGGCACACGCATCTTCAGGCCCTTCATCTGCTCGCAGGTGGTGAACAGCTTGTTGCTGGTGGCGTGACGCGCGCCGTAGTAGGTCAGGGCGGTGATGGTGTTGCCGCCGCTGGCCTTCCTGTAGCCCTCGGCCAGGTCCTTGAACACGTCGCTGCGGGCGTACTTGATGACGTGGTCGGCGTCACGGAAGGTGAACGGGTAGTAGCTCACCGCCAGCCGCGGGAACGACCGCGCCGCGAACGATGCGCCGGTGATGATGATGTCGACCGTGCCCAGCTGCAGGCCCTGGTTGATGTCGCTTTCCTTGCCCAGGCTGGAGGCGGGGAAGACCTGGATCTCGTACTTGCCGTTGGTGCGCTTCTTGAACTCCTCGCCGGCCCACACCGACCACTTGTGGTACGGCTCGGAGGTCTCGTAGACGTGGGCCCACTTGAGCTTGGTCTGGGCCTGGGCGATGCCCACGGTGCCCATGGCGCCGGCGGCGACGGCGCACGCGGCGATGAGTTTGATGGCGAAACGTTTCTGCATGCGATGGTCTCCTGGGGTTGAACTTGCTGGCTTCGGGTGCTAGGTACTGCTCGGGGCGCGGCGCCAGCTCGCGCTGAATCGGGAATTGGTCTTGTCCATGTGCTGCTGCATGGCCGTGCGGGCGGCGTCGGCGTCGCGCTTGCGGATCGCCGCCAGCACCGTTTCGTGCTCGGCGATGGCCAGCCGCCACACGGCGGCGGTCTCGAAATGGCCGCCCAGCCGCTCGAACAGCGGCCCGTGGCGGGCGTCCCAGAAGGTGTGCACGGTGTCCAGCAGCACCGCGTTGTCGCTGGCCTGCGCGACGGCCGCATGGAACGCGCGGTCGCCCTCCAGCGCGCCGTCGCCGCGGTCGACCTCCTCGCGCATCAGGTCGATCGCCTCGCTGATTGCCTGCACGTGCCGGCGCTTGGCGTTCGTGGCCGCCAGGGCGGCGATCTCGCCCTCGACCAGGCGGCGGGCGCGCAGCAGCTCGAGCGGCCCCCACTCGCTGGCCGGCACCTGCGGCGGGTGACCGTTGGACGCGCCGTTGCGCGCCAGCACGTACACGCCCGAGCCGGTGCGCACCTCCACCCAGCCCTCGACCTCGAGCGCGATCAGCGCCTCGCGCACCGAGGGCCGGCTCACGCCCAGCTGCCGGGCCAGGTCGCGCTCGGCCGGCAGGCGGCTGCCGGGCGTGAATTCGCCGCGGGTCATGAGCGAGCGCAGCTGCTCGGCGATCTGCCGGTACAGGCGCTGCGGTTCGACGGTTTGCAGGGGCACGGTTGTCGTTCTAAGGGTTCACCGCAAGTGGCCAAGCGGTAAGACCAATTAATATGCGGGCAAACGCCGGACCGGGCATCGGGCGAAACCCTGAAGCTGCCGGCCGGTCACGAGGAGAAGGCATGAGACTGCAAGGCAAGACAGCGCTGGTCACCGCGGCCGGCCAGGGAATCGGGCGCGCCACCGCGCTCGCGATGGCGGCCGAGGGCGCGCAGGTATGGGCGACCGACGTGAACGCGAAGCTGCTGGCGTCCTACGAGGGCGTGGCCAACGTGCGCGCGCTGCCGCTGGACGTGCTCGACCGCGGCGCGATCGGCGCGCTGGTGGCCGCCATGCCGGCCGTGGATGTGCTGTTCAACTGCGCCGGCTTCGTGCACAGCGGCACCGTGCTGCAGGCCACCGACGAGGAGTGGAACTTCGCGCTCAACCTCAACGTGCGCTCGCAGTTCTGGACCATCCAGGCGGTGCTGCCGCGCATGCTGGCCGCCGGGCGCGGCAGCATCGTCAACATGGCCAGCGTGTGCGGCAGCATCAAGGGCCTGCCCAACCGCTTCATCTACGGCACCACCAAGGCGGCCGTGATCGGTCTGACCAAGAGCGTCGCCGCCGACTTCGTGGCCGAGGGCATCCGCTGCAACGCGATCTGTCCCGGCACGGTCGACACCCCCTCGCTGCACGACCGCATCAACGCCTACGACGATCCCGGCGCGGCGCGCCAGGCGTTCATCGCGCGCCAGCCGATGGGCCGGCTGGCCCAGGCCCACGAGATCGCGCCGCTGGTGGTGTTCCTGGCCAGCGACGAGTCGCAGTTCGTGACCGGCCAGGCCTACAACGTTGACGGCGGCATCACGATATGAACCAGCTCGATTTCGGCGGCCGCCATGGCATCGTCACCGGCGGCGCCGCCGGCCTGGGCTACGCGATCGCGCAGCGGCTGATCGCCTCCGGCGGCAGCGTCACGCTGTGGGATCGCGACGAGGCGGCCTTGCAGCGCGCCGCGGCGCAGCTGGGCGAACGGGCCCGGGCGGTGGCGGTGGACGTCGCGCAGCACGCTTCGGTGCAGGCCGCCGTGCGGGCGACGCTGCACCAGGCCGGCCGGATCGACGCGCTGGTCAACAGCGCCGGCATCACCGGGCCCAACACGAAATTGTGGGAATACCCCGTCGAGGCCTGGCGGCAGGTCGTCGAGGTGAACCTGAACGGGGTGTTCCTGTGCTGCCGCGAGGTGGCGCCGGCGATGCGCGAGGCCGGATACGGGCGCATCGTCAACATCGCCTCGGTGGCCGGCAAGGACGGCAACCAGAACGCCAGCGCCTACAGTGCCAGCAAGGCGGCGGTGATCGCGCTCACCAAGTCGCTCGGCAAGGAGCTGGCCGACACCGGCGTGCGGGTGAACTGCGTCACGCCGGCGGCCGTGAAGACGGCGATCTTCGACCAGATGAGCGAGCAGCACATCCAGTTCATGCTGTCCAAGATTCCCATGGGCCGCTTCGGCACGCCCGAGGAAGTGGCCGCGCTGGTGGCGTGGCTGTGCACCGAGGAATGCTCGTTCTCCACCGGGGCCGTGTTCGACCTGTCGGGCGGACGCTCCACCTACTGACTGCAAGAAGACCCACGAAAGGAAGAAACGATGAAACTGGTCCGCTATGGCAACCCGGGCAAGGAAAAGCCCGGCCTGGTCGACGACGACGGCCGCATCCGCGACTTGAGCGGCGTGGTGCCGGACATCGGGCCGGCACAGCTCGGTGCCGCCACGCTGAACAAGCTGCGCAAGGTCAATCCGGCCAAGCTGCCGCTGGTGCGCGGCACGCCGCGTCATGGTTGCCCGGTCAGCGGCGTGGGCAAGTTCATCGCCATCGGCCTCAATTTCGCCGACCACGCGGCCGAATCTGGCGTGCCGGCGCCCAAGGAGCCGGTGGTGTTCATGAAGGCCACCAGCTGCCTGCAGGGCGCCAACGACCCTGTGATGCTGCCCAAGGGCTCGGTCAAGACCGACTGGGAAGTGGAACTGGGCGTGGTGATCGGAACGCGCGCGCGCTACGTGTCGCAGAAGGACGCGCTGTCCCACGTCGCCGGCTATTGCGTCGTCAACGACGTCAGCGAACGCGAGTTCCAGCTCGAGCGCGGACCGCAATGGGACAAGGGCAAGGGCTGCGACACCTTCGGCCCGGTCGGCCCCTGGCTGGTCACGGCCGACGAGATCGAGAACGTGCAGCGCCTTGGCATGTGGCTGGACCTGAACGGCAAGCGGATGCAGACCGGCAATACCCGCACCATGATCTTCGGCGTCGCCAAGCTGGTGAGCTACGTCAGCCAGTTCATGACGCTGATGCCGGGCGACATCATCACCACCGGCACGCCGCCGGGGGTCGGGCTGGGCATGAAGCCGCCGGTCTACCTCAAGAAGGGCGACGTCATGACCCTCGGGATCGAGGGCCTGGGCGAGCAGCGCCAGGTCGTGGTGCCGTTCAAGGCCTGAGCGGGGCGGCGCCGGCCGCCATGGCGGGCGCCGTGCCCGCCGGGCGCGGCCGGCCGGCGCAGGCCAGGCAGAAGGCGGCCAGCAGCACCAGGAAGGCCGCCTTCTCGTAGTGCTGGAACCCGAGGTCGGTCACCATGTTGGGCAACAGCGCCAGCAGCGCGCAGGCCGGCCAGTACTCGCCCTGCCGGACGAAGCGCGTCCACACGAGGTGCAGCAGCGCGGCCCAGAAGGCGAGGTAGGCCGCCAGCCCCGGCAGGCCCCAGCTGTAGAAGATCTGCGCGATGTCGTTGTGGCTGTGCTGCAGCATCTGCATTCCCGGCACCATCATCCGCAGGTCGGGGTCCAGGGAGAAACTGCGGCCGGTCGCCAGCCAGGGCCAGTCCATGGCGGCGCGCATGTAGTGCTTGAAGTAGGCGACCCGCAGTTCGGCGCCGCTCTTGTTTTCCGCGAACAGCAGCCAGAACACGGCGGCGCCCAGCAGCATCAGCACGGCCAGCGCGAACCAGGTGCGCAGGCGCCGCGTGCGGCTGGCGCCGGCGAACGCCAGCAGGGCTGCCGCGAGCGCCCCGGCGAAGGCGCTGCGCGACTGCACCGACAGCGCCGGCACCAGCCACGCGAGCGGCAGCGCCAGCATGGCGCTCCGCGGCAGCGACAGGCCGGCGAACACGCGCCGCTCGTACACCGGGCCCCAGGCCAGCCAGAACAGCGGCAGGAACAACCCCGGGAAGTAATACGCCTGCCACGCCAGTCCCGACGCCTGGTAGTGGAAGGGACCGGCTTCGCGCGGCAGCAACTCGACGCGGTGCCAGCTGAGCTTGAGGCCCAGCACCGCCTCCAGCGGCATGGCCACCAGGTGCCAGGCGCACACGGCCGCGATCACCAGCACCATGCCGTGCAGGACGCGTTCGTCGCGCAGGAACAGGGCCAGCAGCGGCAGGCACAGCAGCAGCGCGGCCTGTGGCGGCAAGGGATGCGGCGGTGCCTGGCCGCGCCAGGCGGCGGCGCCCTCGGACAGCACGATCGCGCCGGCCAGCAGCAGCGTCGCCAGCAACATGCCGCGATGCTCGTGCCACAGTCGTCGCGCCTGTGACCGTGCGGCCACCAGCTGCCATGCGCCGCCGGCCGCCACCAGCGCAAACAGGGCGGCGTTGGACGGCGGGGCCACCGTCGCGCCCTTGAAGGCAAGCCACAGGAAGCCCGCCAGCCACAGCGTGGCGACGGTGCGGTCGAGCAGGGGAGGGCAGGCGGACACGGCGGCGGCGAAGGAGCGCGCATTCTACTGATGGGTGGCAGGCGCGTGGGACCGGCGCTCGTACTGTCCAGGTCGAGAACCCTTGAGGTACCGCAACCACGGCGGCGCTGGCCGCTGCTACGCTGAAATCGCTGATGAGTTGCCCGCGCACCGGCCTGCTCCCTCCTGTGGGCGCCACGGCGCAGCGGCCAGCCATCGCGGAGTGCAGAGGGGACTGCGGAGAATTCATGAGTACCAGCCCGACCCGGGACCCGACTGCCTTTGCGCCTGCCACCCACACTGCCGAGCACGACGCTGCGCCGGCCGGCGCCGACCTGCTGCTCGGAGGCGTCATCTTCGAGCCGGTCCCGGCGCGCGCGCCCCAGGCCGTGCCGGTCGCGCCGGCGCAGCACGCCGCGGAAGCCGCTCCGGTGCTGCGGCTGGCCGTCAAGGGCCTCAAGCCGATCGAGCGCCAGCTGCTGGAAGGGCTGGTGAAGGTTTCGCAGCGGCGCAATCCGCGGCTGGCGATCCTGAACGACGCGCTGGCGCGCGAGGCCGATGTGATCGTGGTCGACGCCAGGGACCACGAGGCCATGGCCTGGGCCCAGCAGCGTCCCTGGCTGTCCCGCCGCGCCGTGATCTGGATCGACGGTACCGAGGCGGCGCCGGGCCATACGCTGCTGCGCCGACCGGTGCAATGGCCGATCCTGCCGATGGTGCTGGCGCGCGCCCTCGAGGGGGCGGCGGCGCCGGCCGGCACGCCCGCGCCGACGCCCGCGATCGCGGGGGCCGCCGCGGCGGCGCATGGCGCCCGGATCCTGGTGGTGGACGACAGCCTGGCGGTGCGCGCCCACCTGCGTTCGCTGCTGGAGCCGCGCGGCTACCAGGTCACCGAGGCCGACAGCGTGCCGGCCGCCATGGCGCGGATCAGGGACGGGCGCTTCCACTGCGTGCTGATGGACGTGCTGATGCCGCAGGTCGACGGCTACGAAGGCTGCCACCAGATCAAGGCGGCGCTGCGCGGTGCCGCCGCGGTGCCGGTGGTGATGCTCACCAGCAAGGGGTCTCCGTTCGACCGCATCCGCGGCAAGATGGCCGGCTGCGACGCCTACCTGACCAAGCCGGTCGACCCGCAGCACCTGGGCGAGGTGCTCGCGCAGCAGGTCGGCGCACGCGCGGCGCCCGCGGCGCCCGCGGCGCCGGTGGTGCCGGTCGTTCGCATCAACGGCCATGCGCCGCCCGGCGCCGCCGCGGCCCATTCCATCAAGCGGGTGAGCTGACCGCCCGCGCCACCGATCCGATTTCCACGCAAGGAGAACGCACCATGTCCCGCAGAGTCCTGATCGTCGACGACGCGCTGGCCGACCGCAGCAACCTCGAGCGGATCGTGTCGGGCGCCGGCCATATCGCGCTGCTGGCCGAGTCCGGCGTGCAGGCGATCGAGCGGGCCCGGCGCGACAAGCCCGACGTGATCCTGATGGACGTCAACATGCCCGACATGGACGGTTACGCCGCCACCCGCAAGCTCAAGGCGGACGAGACGACCCGGCACATCCCGATCGTGTTCGTGACCGGCAAGAACCAGAAGGCCGACATGGCCTGGGGCCAGATGCTGGGCGCCAAGGGCTACGTGACCAAGCCGTACAGCGCCGAGCAGATCCTGGCCCAGCTGAATGCCTGAGGGCGCCGCGATGCAGCTTCGGCCGCCGCCCGCCGCAGCGCTGCTGGCGCCGACCGAGGCGCTGCTGCGCGGTTTCGTGTTCGACGACGCGGTGACGCCGGCGCCCGACGTGGCGCCGGGCGAGAGCATTGCGCCGGTGCCGACCGGTGCCGTGCTGCTGCGCCAGGGGTTTTGCGTCGGCGGGGTGCGGCTGATGATCAGCTACGAGGACGGCAGCGAACTGACCGACCTGCCCGCGGTGTACCGGCTGCCGCGCGCGCCAGCCTGGTTCCTGGGCATGGCCAACCTGCACGGCGCGCTGGTGCCGGTGTTCGATCCGGCGCCGCTGCTGGGCGTGGACCATGGGCCGGAAAAACCCATGCTGCTGGTGCTCGGCCACGGCGAGGCGCGCGCCGGCGTCGTGATCGACGGCCTGCCGGTGCGGCTGCGGCTGCAGCCGGGCGACCGGATCGCCGACGCGGCGCTGCCGCCGGCGCTGGCCGGCTGCGCCGGCGGCGTCTGGTGGAGCGGGCAGGCCGACTGGATCGACCTGCAGGTGGATGCCTGGCTGGCGCAGCTGGCCGCCGAGCTGTCCGGCAGCGCCTGACGCGATGAACATCATGACTGGAGTGCGTGAATGAAACTGCTGGACCTGAAGATCCGGACCAAGCTGGTGATCGCCTTCGGCGGCCTGCTGGCCCTCACCGGCCTGTTCGCCGGCGTGGCCGCCTGGGAAATGAGCGAGCTGCAGTCGCTGCAGCGGCAGACCCAGGGCAAGATCGCGATGCTGGCCCGCGCCGACAACGCCATGTGGGAGCTGCGCTTCCACCTGGCGCAGTACGTGCTATATCCGGACGCAGCCAACCGCCAGCGGATCAACGAGGCCGGCCCGAAGCAGCTGGCGATCGCCGAGGACAACTTCAAGGCGTTCGCCGCCATGGAGGGGCTCTCGCCCGAGGAGCTGCAGGGCCACAGGCGCATGGTGGACGCCTATGCGGTCTACAAGGAGAAGCGCCCGGCCTGGTTCGAGCTGGTCGACAAGGGCCGGATCGAGGAAGCGTCGGTCTTCCGGGCCACCCAGACCAACCCGGCGGCGGCGGCCACGGTGAAGGCGCTGGGCGAACTGCTCGACACCACCACGCGCGTCGACACGCAGCGGCGCGAACAGCAGAAGAAGACCGGCGACGTCCTGCTGGCGATCGCCGCGGCCGTGATGCTGCTGGCCACCGGGACCGCCGCCTACTTCCTGTGGCGCGACGTCAGCCGGCCGCTGGCGCGGCTGCAGCAGACCATCGACCAGGTGGCCGCCGGCGACCACGATGCGCGCGCCCGGCTCGCCACCGACGACGAGCTCGGCCTGGTGGCCAAGAACTTCGACCGGCTGCTGGACGAGCGCATCGCCGCCCAGCGCGCGGCGGAGGAGGAAAACCTGCGCCTGAACAACTCGGTGATCGCGATCCTGGAATCGGTGAACCTGCTGTCGCAGCGCGACCTGACGGTGCGCGCGCCGGTCACGCAGGACGTGCTGGGCACGGTGGCCGACTCGATCAACGCACTGACCGAGGAAACGTCCCGGGTGCTGCACGGCGTGAACCGGATCGCCGCCCAGGTGGCCCAGGCCTCGGGCAAGGTGCAGGCGCAGGCGGCGCTGGTCTCCAGGACCGCGGAGGACGAGCGCAGCGGCGTGGCGCAGATGATCGACTCGCTGGCCGACGCGACGCAGACCATGAACCAGATCTCGGCGCTGGCAGAGCAGTCGAACACGGCGGCCGAGCAGGCCACGGTGGCGACCGACACGGCGCTGGACACCGTGACCGGGACCGTCAAGGGCATGGAGTCGATCCGCGAGACCATCGCCGAGACCGAGAAGCGCATCAAGCGGCTGGGCGAGCGCTCGCAGGAAATCTCGGGGATCGTGAACCTGATCAACACGATCTCGGAACGCACCCACGTGCTGGCGCTCAATGCGTCGATGCAGGCGGCCGTCGCCGGCGAGGCGGGCCGCGGCTTCGCGGTGGTGGCCGAGGAAGTGCAGCGGCTGGCCGAGAGCTCGCGCAACGCGACGCAGCAGATCGCCACGCTGGTCAACAACATCCAGCTCGAGACCAACGAAACCATCAGCACCGTGAACCGCACGATCGGCCAGGTGGTGCAGGGATCGGAGCAGGCGCAGAAGGCCGGCGAGCAGATGCGCCGCACCCAGGAGATCACCGGCCAGCTGGTGGCGCAGGTCAAGAAGATCGGCGAGGCGTCCGAGCTGCAGAAGTCGGTGTCGGCCAACCTGCTCGGTTCGGTGCAGCGCATCGGCCAGAGCACCGAGCGCACGGCGCAGCAGATCGACGCGCAGAACCAGGAGACCGAGACGCTGCTGCAGTCGGCGCACCGGCTGGTCGAATCGGTGAACGTGTTCAAGCTGCCGGTGGCCGCGGCCTGACGGCGCGCCGCCGCGAGGAGCGAGCGTGAAACTCAACGAGCTGATCGAGGCGCTGGCGGGCGAGGTCGAGGCGGCGCAGTCGCGGCTCGGGTGCTGCCTGGACGAGCTCGCGGTGCTGGACGCCGAGGCGCCTGCCTTCATGGACGCGCTCGAGCAGTACAGCGGCCAGGCGCAGCGCATGGGCGAGGCGGCCGAGATGGCGGGCTTTCCCGGGCTGCAGGCGGTCTGCAACCATGTGCTGGAGAACACGCTGATGGTGGCCATGCTGCCGCCCGCGGACCGCGGGCCGCTGGTGGCGTTCCTGCGCGACTGGCCGCCGCTGATGGCGTTCTACCTGCGTCACGTGAGCGACCCGTCGGCGGCCACCGGGCTGGTCGACCATCTGGTGCGGGCGCCGCATCCGCTGGAGGAGGACCAGTCGCTCAAGGTGATGCACATGCTGGGGGCGATGCCGCAGCAGGTGCTGCCGGGCGCGGCGGACCAGCCGGCGCGGCCGGTGCTGGCCGCCGCCGAGGACGTCGCGCTGGCGATGCCCCAGGACGTCGACCAGAAGCTGCTGGAGGGGTTCCTGCACGAGGCGCCCGAGCAGGCGCGCTACCTGGTCCAGCTCGCGCGCAACATGGTGGCGGGCGAAGGCGACAGCTCGGATCTGGTCGCGGCCAAGCGCGTGGCGCACACCCTGAAGGGCTCGGGCGCGATCATCGGCCTGCGCGGCCTGGCGTCGCTGGGCCACCACTTCGAGGACATCCTGGAGCACTTCGAGCGCGCCGGCGGCCAGGTCGCCAAACCGGCCGCCGACGCGCTGCTGGACGCGGCCTACTGCCTGGAGCAGATGGTCGGTCACGTCGCCGGCACCGACGACGAGCCGCAGCAGGCGCAGGCGGTGCTGCAGCGGGTGCTGGACCTGGCCAACCGGATCGACCGCGGCGAATCGCTGGAACTGCCCCTGGAACGGGTGGCGGCGCCGGATGCACGGCCTGCCCCGGGCCCGGCCGCCGAGGGCGCGCGCGGCCAGGCGGCCACGCCCGTCGCCGCGCCCACCGCGGCCCTGCGCGTGAGCGTGCAGCACGTGGACGAGCTGTTCCGGCTCTCGGGCGAGGTGTCGGTGCACAGCGCAGCGATGGAGGCGCAGCTCAAGCAGCTGCACGAGCGCGCCCGCGAGCTGCTGGCGCAGAACCTGCGCGTGCAGAAGCGCCTGTTCGAGCTCGAGACCCTGGTCGACGTGCCCCGGCTGGCCGGGCTGCGGGCGCGCGCGTCGCTGGCCGGTGCGGGCGGCTTCGATCCGCTGGAGATGGACCAGTACAGCGAATTGCACGGCACGGCCCATGCGCTGATGGAAGAGGCCGGCGACGCCCGCGTGCTGGCGCAGCGGCTGGAGGACGGCATCTCGATGCTGGGCGGCGTGCAATTGCGCCATGCCCGCCTGGCCAAGGACCTGCAGCACCTGGTGATCGGCACCCGCATGACCGAGGCCGCCGTGCTCGAGTCGCGGCTGCAGCGCAACGTTCGCACCACCTGCCAGGCCACCGGCAAGCAGGCGGCGCTGACGCTGGCGGGCGGCGACACCCGGATCGACTCGGACGTGCTGAGCCGGCTCACCGAACCGCTGCTGCACGTGCTGCGCAACGCGGTGGACCACGGTCTGGAATCCGGCGAGGAGCGTGTCGCGGCCGGCAAGGATCCGGTCGGCCGCATCGAGCTGTCCTTCGCGCGGCAGGGCCAGCAGGTGGTGCTGCGCTGCAGCGACGACGGCCGCGGTCTGGACCTGCAGGCCGTCCGGCAGCGCGCGGTCGAGCGCGGACTGGCGGCGCCCGACCAATGGCTGTCCGACGAGGAGGTTGCGCGCCTGATCCTGCTGCCGGGGTTCTCGACCGCCGACACCGTGAGCGAGGTGTCGGGCCGCGGGATCGGGCTGGACGTGGTGCGCGAGTGGGCGGCCGGCATGGGCGGCACCGTGGGCATCGAGTCGCAGCCCGGCCGCGGCTGCACCGTGGAACTGCGCTTTGCCGCGTCGCTGTCGACCATCCAGTCGCTGATCGTGGAGGCGGGCGGCCAGCGCTTCGCGCTGGCGTCGCTGCACATCGAGCAGGCGGTGCCGCGCGGAGCCGGCCGGTTCGAGGCGGTCGGCGGGCGCATGGTGTACCGGTACGGCAAGCGGGTGCTGCCGGCGCACCGGCTCGACGAGGCCTGCGCGCTGGCGCCGGGCGCGGACGGTCCGGGGGCCGGCCACGACGCCGTGATCGTGCGGGTCGACCGCGAGACGATCGCGCTGGCCGTCGATCGCCTGGTCGATTCGCGCGAACTGCTGGTCAAGAGCCCCGGGCGCTACGCCCGCCACCTGCGCGGCGTGGTGGGCCTGTCGATCCTGGGCGACGGCAGCGTGGCGGTCAACCTCGACCTGGCCCAGCTGCTGGCCGGCGGCAGCGCGCGCGTGGCGCCGCCGCAGCCGTCGACCGCCGCGCCGGCCAGGGCCTTGCCCGGCGTGCTGATCGTGGACGACGCCCTGTCGGTGCGCAACACGCTGGTGCAGCTGGTGCAGGACGCGGGCTTCCGGGCCGAAGCGGCGCGCGACGGCGTCGAGGCGATCGATGCGCTGCGCCAGTTCCGGCCGGACGTGGTGCTGACCGACCTGGAGATGCCGAACATGAACGGCATCGAGCTCACCAGCCACATCCGGGCACGGGCCGACCTGCAGGGGCTGCCGGTGATCATGATCACGTCGCGCTCGCAGGAGAAGCATCGCCGGGCCGCGACCGAGGCGGGCGTGGACACCTACATCACCAAGCCGTACAACGATGGCGAGCTGCTGCAGACGATCAGGCAGGCGCTGTCGGCCTGACCGGCGAGCCGCGCCGAGCCCCGGCAAGGCGCCCGGCGCGCCGCGTCGGCGGAGCGCCGCATGAGCCCCGGCCGGGTGCGTGGCAACTTCGTGCTGCTGCGCGCCGGCGCGCTGCGGCTGCTGCTGCCGCACGAGGAGGTCGGCGCGGCCGAATACATCGAAGGCGTGCCGGCGGCCACGGCGCAGCCGGGCCGCTTCGAGCACGAGGTGCTGGGCGAGCGACGCGCCATCGTCGCGCTGTCGGACCGCTTGCGCGGGCTGGAGAACTTCCCCCCGGGGCGGTTCGTGCTCACGCGGCTGCACGGCGGCGACGCTGCGCTCTCGTTTGCCTGGGACGAGGTGCGGGTGCTGATCGACGCCCAGCTGGCGCCGCGGCCGTTGCCGCCTGCGCTGCGCAGCCTGCAGGGGCCGGTCGACGGCTATGTGCAGCTGCGCGGGGAACTGCTGTTGTGCGCCACCGCGCCGCGCGTGCTCGCGTATGCGCTGGGCGCGGGAGAATGAAGTGGACCAGACGGACCTGACGGCGACCGCCGGCGAGCCGGCCGATGTGCCTGTGAAGCGGCGCGCCGCGGCGCGGCTGCTGGAATACCGGCGCGGGGGCTTCGTCGCCTTCGCGCCGCACACGACGATGGCGCTGGTCGACAGCCCGCCGGTCGTGCCGGTGCCGGGGGCGCCCTATTACTGCGTCGGGCTGATTCCGTGGCAGGAGGGGCAGGTGCCGCTGCTGGACCTGAACGCGCTGCTGCGCGCCTGGCCCGACGCCGAGCCGGCCCCCGCCGGCCACGTGCTGGTGCTCGCGTGGCAGGGCGCGCCAGGCGCACCACTGGAGTACGGCGCCGTCTGCGCACGCTCGCTGGTGCAGATGATCGAGGTCGGCGACGACCAGGCCTGCGAACTGCCGACCGACAGCGACCTGTGGCCTTCGATTGCCAGCTCCTGCTTCGAGCACCAGGGGCAGGTCGTGCCCGTGGTGGACACGGCGCGGCTGTTCGCCGAACTGCAGCGATGAGGATGGCACCCGGCGATGCATCGATTCACGTATGAGGATGGCGCGCGGCTGCTGGGCGCGGACACGGCGCTGCCGGACCTGCCGCTGGCCGATGCCCTGAAGGTCGTCCCGTTCATGAGCCTCACGCTGGCGCGGCCCGGCGCGGTGCTGTTCCGCGCTGGTGGGCCCGGCCACCAGTTCCTGGTGCTGCTGCTCGATGGCGATGCCGTGGTCGAAGGACAGCTCACCGGCGGCAAGGACGCCACCGTGCTGCGGCCGCTCGCGCCGGGCAGCCTGTTCGGCGAGCTCGGCGTGATGGACAGCATGGCCCGCTCGGTGCTCGTGCGCGCCAGCTCCGACGTATGCCTGGCGACGCTCGACGACGCAGCGCTCGCGCAGATCATCCGCGACGATCCCGCGCTGGGCTGCGCGCTGCTGCAGGCCGTGCTGGGCCACGTCACCCGTCGGCTGCGTGCGGCCAACCACCGGATCGAGGCGCTCAACGAGATCAATGCCACGCTGCGCGCCCAATGGGACGCCGAAAGCCGTTTCGACGAGCAGGCCAGGGCGCGCCTGAGCGTGCTGATGAAGCTGGAGCACACGCTGGGCACCGACCGCGTCGGCCTCGACAGCCGACCCCAGATGGGACGCAGGAAGGCTTGAGCGGAATCGCACGAATTGAATTCTCTTTTCGTAAGAAGACGCCTTTTTCGCTAGCGTTTTGCAATCGATGGCGCAGTGCGGACACGATGCATGGGCCGGAAACCTTCAGTAATTCACATCCGCCTTGACGCGGAGCAATTCACAAGTGTTTCCGGTTCCGGCACACTTGTTGTCCCAGAGGTATCCCCAGCCTTATCCCCAGGAATTCCGAGCGGCTGCCGCTCGCGTCTCCGCAGGAACGCATCGATGCGCCAACGTTCGCGCCGTGCCGTATCCGCCCCCACCGGCGGCTGCCCCCGCACTGTGCCGTCGGCCTGGCTGCTCTTTCTCCACCGCGTGCTCGCTCCTGGCGACAGTCCGGCCTAGCGCAGGTGCGGTGGCCGCTCCCGGCCTGCGCGAAGCACTTCCGCCCTGTTTGCCCGGCCTGTTGACGAACGGGGCGGGTGGCCGGCCGAACGCGCCGGGTTGCGACATCAGCCGCCAGCATCGGGCTCGAAGGGAAGGTCAAAGTGGTACTCGCCATCAACAACAACTGGTCGCGCACCAGCGCCGAGCTGGCCGTCGTGGCCGTGCTCACCCTCGCCGCATTTGCGTTCCGGCTGGCCATCGATCCCTTTCTCGGCGACAAGCACCAGTTCGCCCCGGCCTACGCCGCCATCGCGGCAGCCACCTGGCTGATGGGCTGGCGGGCCGGCGCGCTCGCGGCGGCGCTGAGCCTGGTTTCGGGCGAATTCTTCCGTCCGCAGAATGCGGTCGACGCGGCCGATTGGCACGTGGCGCTTGCGTACCTGGGCTTCCTGGTCGTGGCGGTGGTCATCGTGGCGGTGGCGGAGAGGCTGCGGCGTGACAAGCAGCGAGCGGCGTCGGTGGCGGCGCAGCTGCGCGAGGCCAATCAGCGCAAGTCGAACTTCATGGCCGTGCTCGGGCATGAACTGCGCAGCCCGCTCGCGACCATGGCGATGGGCGAGCGGATGCTCAGGAGCGGCACCCTGGACGAGGCCACGCTGCACGGCACCACGGAGATGATGGCGCGGCAGACCGAGCGCATGACGCGCCTGGTGGCGGACCTGCTGGACGTCGCGCGGCTGCAGACCGGCAAGCTGTCGCTGCACCCGGCGACGGTGGACGTCTCGCTGCTGGTGCAGGATGCGGCCGCCGAGATCCGGGTGGTCACCGACGCACGGCAGCAGCGGGTGGTGCTGCAGCAGCCGTCGGCGGCCGGCTTCATCCACGCCGATCCGGTGCGGCTGCACCAGGTGCTGGTCAACCTGCTGCAGAACGCGTCGAAGTTTTCGCCCGAATGCTCCGAGATCGAACTGTCCGTGTCCGGGAACGACGGCTGGGTGACCTTCAGCGTGAAGGACGAGGGCATCGGCATCGCGCCGGCGCAGCTGCAGCGCGTGTTCGAGCCGTTCGTGCAGCTGCCCGCGGGGCACGGCGCGGAGCGCGGACTGGGGCTGGGACTGCCGTTGACGCGGGAGCTGGTCGAGATGCACGGTGGCAGCGTGCGCGCTTTCAGCGCCGGGCCCGGCCGCGGCGCGGAGTTCGTGGTGAAGCTGCCGCGCGGCGTGCCGCCCGGTGCGCTGGCACCGGCCGAGTCGGCGGGCGCAGGCGTGCTGGGCGAGCCCGCACACGCTTCGCCGGACGGTGAGCAGGAGCAGGCGCAGCCCGGCGGCCGGCGCATCCTGGTGGTCGACGACAACGCCGATGCCGCGGGCACGCTGGCCCTGCTGCTGCAGCTGAAGGGGCACCAGACGTTCACGGCGGGCACCGGCAAGGCGGCGCTGGAAGTGGGCGCGCGCGAACGTCCGGATCTGGTGTTCCTCGACATCGGGCTGCCGGACATGAGCGGACTGGACGTGGCCGGCGCCTTGCGCCGGCTGCTGGGCGAACAGGCGGTGGTGGTCGCGCTGACCGGTTGGGACAGCGAAGACGACAGGCAGCGGTCGCTGGCGGCGGGGTGCGACGCCCACCTGGCCAAGCCGGTCGATGTGCAGGCGCTGGATGCCGCCCTGGGCCTGGTGCGTGATGGCAGCGCGTCGCAGCGTCCGCCGGAACCGGCGCTGGCGGCCGGGAGCACATGATGAACGCCGGCACCGGGCAGCCGGAGCGCGTCGCAGCGTCGCTCGAGGAGTTGATCCGGGCCCTGCAACGGGAAAGCGAGGCCGCCCTGATCGAGGCGAGCAGCGTGTTCGGGGACCTGGCGGGCGAGCGTCGGCTGGACGTGCCGCACCGCTTTCCGCTCCAGGACCTGCCGCAGGACGAGGCGCCTCCAGCGCCCGTGGTGCGCCGCCGGCGCCGCTGAACCGACCCTTTCCTCTCTGGCTCCCGCTCGCGCGGGCCGGCGCCGACGCTGCGACCGGTGGGCAGCCGAAAGACCTTGTCAGCCGAAAGTTGTTGGACGGCTCCGGTTTTCGTGCAAAATAGAACGACCGTTCGTTTTATTGCCGGATCCGATGCCCAAGCCTGAAGTGCCCATTCCCGCGCCGCCCGCGCCGCGGCGCGGCCGCGCGCTGCACAAGGGGCAGCAGACCAAGGCGGCCATCGTCGACGCGGCGCTGGGGCTGGCCACGCAGATCGGCCTGGAGGGCCTGTCGATCGGCGCGCTGGCCGAAGTCACCGGCATGAGCAAGTCGGGCGTGTTCGCCCACTTCGGCTCGCGCGAGGAACTGCAGATCTCGGTGATCCACGAGTACCACGCCCGCTTCGAGCAGGACGTGTTCTACCCGGCAATGCAGGAGTCGCGCGGCCTGGCGCGGCTGCGTTCGCTGTTTCGCCACTGGATGAATCGCACCTCGATCGAGCTCGATTCGGGCTGCCTGTACATCAGCGGCGCGGTGGAATTCGACGACCGCCCCGGGCCGGTGCGCGATGCGCTGGTGCATTCGGTGAAGTCCTGGCTCGACGCCTTGCGGCGCGCGATCGCGCAGGCCCGCGAGGAAGGCCACCTGCGCGCGGCCATCGACGACCGGCAACTGGCCTTCGAGATCCACGGGCTGATCCTGGCCCTGCACTACGAGGCGCGGCTGCTGCACAGCCCCGGCTCCCCCGAGCGCGCCATGGCCGCGTTCGAGAACCTCCTGAAGCTGTACGGCGCGGTCGCGCCGGCAGCCGACACCCGTTCCGTCCCATCCCCCACTGCACCCCAGCCCTGAGGAGTCCCCCATGCCAAGCTACACGCCGCCGCTGCGCGACATGCAATTCGTCATGCACGAAGTGTTCAAGGTGACCGACGAATTCAAGTCCATGCCGCGCTATGCCGAGGCCGACGCCGACACCATCAACGCCGTCCTCGAGGAAGCCGGCAAGTTCGCCGCCGAGGTGACCTTCCCGCTCAACGGGACCGGCGACGTCGAGGGCTGCACGCTCGATGCGGAGACGCACGAGGTGAAGACGCCGGCGGGGTTCAGGCAGGCGTACGCCAAGTTCGTCGAGGCGGGCTGGCCGGCGCTGTCCTGCGATCCGGCGTTCGGCGGCCAGGGCCTGCCGCTGGTGGTGAACCAGTGCTTCTACGAGATGCTCAACAGCGCCAACCAGGCCTGGACCATGTATCCCGGCCTGACGCACGGCGCCTACGCGGCGCTGGCCACGCACGGTACGCCGCAGCAGCAGCAGACCTACCTGCCGAAGATGACCAGCGGCGAGTGGACCGGCACCATGTGCCTGACCGAAGCGCATTGCGGCACCGACCTGGGCTTGATGCGCACGAAGGCGGAGCCGCAGGCCGACGGCAGCTACCGGATCACCGGCAACAAGATCTTCATCAGCGCCGGCGAGCACGACATGGCGGCCAACATCGTGCACCTGGTGCTGGCACGGCTGCCCGACGCGCCCCCCGGCATCAAGGGGATCAGCCTGTTCATCGTGCCGAAGTTCCTGGTCAAGGCCGACGGCAGCCTGGGCGCGCGCAACCCGATCTTCTGCGGCGGCCTGGAGCACAAGATGGGCATCCACGGCAACGCAACGGCGCAGATCAACATCGATGGCGCCGCCGGCTGGATGGTGGGCCAGCCGAACAAGGGCATGCAGGCCATGTTCGTGATGATGAACGCCGCCCGCCTGGGGGTGGGCAACCAGTCGCTGGGCCTGACCGAAGTGGCCTACCAGAACGCGCTGGCCTACGCCAAGGAACGCCTGCAGATGCGCTCGCTGTCGGGCACCAAGGCCAAGGACAAGCCGGCCGACCCGATCATCGTGCATCCCGACGTGCGCAAGATGCTGCTGACGGCGAAAGCCTACGCCGAAGGCGCGCGGGCGCTGCTGGTCTACTGCTCGGTGCTGCTGGACAAGTCGCACTACCACCCGGACGAGAAGGTGCGCCAGGACAGCGACGAGATCCTGTCGCTGCTGACGCCGATCGTGAAGGCCTTCACCACCGACAACGGCCACATCGCCACCAACGCCTGCCTGCAGGTGTTCGGCGGCCACGGCTACATCCACGAGTGGGGCATGGAGCAGTTCGCGCGCGACAACCGGATCAACATGATCTACGAGGGCACCAACACCATCCAGTCGCTGGACCTGCTGGGCCGCAAGATCCTGGGCAACAACGGCGCGACGCTCAAGAAGTTCGGCAAGCTGATCGCCCAGCTGGTGCAGGAAGAGGGCGTCAACGAGGACATGGCCGAGTTCATCAACCCGATCGCGCAGCTGGGCGACCAGATGACCAAGTTCACCACCGAGATCGGCTTCCGCGGCTTCCAGAACCCGGACGAGGTCGGCGCGGCGGCGGTGGACTACCTGCGGGTGGCCGGCCACCTGGCGCACGGCTACTTCTGGGCGCGCATGGCGCAGGCGGCGCTGCGCGCGATCGCCGCGGGCAGCGCCGACCCGTTCTACCGGGCCAAGCTGCAGACGGCGCGCTTCTATTTCGCCAAGCTGTTCCCCGAGACGGCGACGCTGATGCGCACGGCGCGCGCCGGCGCGCGGCCGCTGATGGACACCGACCTGGCGCTGGCCTGAGAGGGCGGGGCCATGTACCAGGAACATGAAGCGCGCGCGGCGCAACCGGGCGCGAAAGGGACTGCCATGAACCGTTTCCAGGTGAAGAAGGTCGCCGTGCTCGGCGCCGGCGTGATGGGCGCGCAGATCGCCGCCCATCTGGTCAACGTGAAGGTGCCGGTGGTGCTGTTCGACCTCGCCGCCAAGGAAGGGCCGAAGAACGCGATCGTGACCCGCGCGGTGGAGGGCTTGAAGAAGCTCAAGCCCGCGCCGCTGGGCGTGGCGGACGACGCCGCGCTGATCGGCCAGGCGAACTACGACGAGCACCTGGAGCAGCTGCGCGAATGCGACCTCGTCATCGAGGCGATCGCCGAGCGCATGGACTGGAAGCTCGATCTGTACCGGAAGATCGCGCCCTTCGTGGCGCCGCACGCGATTGTCGCGTCCAACACCTCCGGGCTGTCGATCACGACGCTGAGTGAGGCGCTGCCGCAAGCGCTTCGGCCGCGCTTTTGCGGCATCCACTTCTTCAACCCGCCGCGCTACATGTACCTCGTCGAGCTGATCGCGACTCCGACGACCGAGCCGCGCATCCTGGACGACCTCGAGACCTTCGTCACCAGCGGCCTCGGCAAGGGCGTCGTGCGGGCCAAGGACACGCCCAACTTCATCGCCAACCGGGTCGGCATCGCCGGCATGTTGGCGACCATGCGCGAGGTGGAGAAGTTCGGCCTGAGCTACGACGTGGTGGACGACCTGACGGGCAAGAAGATGGGGCGGGCCAGCTCGGGCACGTTCCGCACCGCCGACGTCGTGGGCCTGGACACCATGGCCCACGTCGTCAAGACGCTGCAGGACACCTTGTCGGCCGAGACCGATCCGTTCTACGACAGTTTCGCCACGCCGCCGGTGCTGAAGGCGCTGCTGGAGAAGGGCAACCTGGGCCAGAAGACCAAGGCCGGCTTCTACAAGAAGGTCGGGCGCGACATCCACCGCTTCGAGCTGGAGTCGGGCGACTACGTGCCGGCCGGCCAGAAGGCCGACGAGGTGTACGCGCGCATGCTGCAGCGCCCGGCCGCCGAGCGCCTGAAGCTGCTGCGCGAATCCAAGGGCGCCCAGGGCCAGTTCCTGTGGGCGATCCTGCGCAACGGCTTCCATTACGCGGCGGTGCACCTGGCGACGATCGCCGAAACGGCCCGCGACGTCGACTTCGCGCTGCGCTGGGGCTTCGGCATGAAGCAGGGCCCGTTCGAGCTGTGGCAGGCGGCGGGCTGGCTTCAGGTGGCGCAGTGGATCCAGGAGGACATCGCCGCCGGCAAGGCCTTGTCGAGCGCGCCGCTGCCCGACTGGGTGTTCCAGGGGCCGGTGGCCGAGGCCGGCGGCGTGCACACGTCCGAAGGCTCGTTCAATCCCACGACGGGCAGGTTCGAGCCGCGCCGGCTGCTGCCGGTGCACCAGCGGCAGCTGTTCCCGGAGAACGTCGCAGGCGCCAGCGCGCCGGGCTACCAGGCCGCCGGGACCACGATCCACGAGGACGGCGGCATTCGCCTCTGGACGCTCGACGGCGAGGTGCTGATCGCCAGCATCAAGAGCAAGATGCACGCGATCAGTCCCGAGGTGGCCGAAGGCCTGCAGCACGGCATCGAACTGGCCGACCAGCAGTACCAGGGCCTGGTGATCTGGTCGGGCGACGATCCGTTCAGCGTCGGCGCCGACCTGCAGGCGCTGTTGCCGGCGTTCATCGCGGTGGGTGTCAGCGCCATCGACGACGCCGAGCAGTTCCTGCAGCAGACCATGCTGCGCATGCGCTACGCCAATGTCCCGGTGATCGCCGCGATCCGCGGCATGGCGCTGGGCGGCGGCTGCGAGATCGCGGTGCATGCGTCACGGCGGGTGGCGGCGATGGAAAGCTACGTCGGCCTGGTGGAGGTGGGCGTCGGCCTGGTGCCGGGCGCCGGCGGCCTCACCTACATCGCCCGGCGTGCCGCCGAGCAGCAGGCGCGCAGCACGCACAAGGACCTGCTGCCGTTCCTGACCGAGGGTTTCACGGCGGCGGCGATGGCCAAGGTCGGCACCAGCGCGCTGGAGTCGCGCACGCTGGGCTACCTGCTGGACGACGACATCGTGGTGCCGAACAAGGACGAGCTGTTGTACGTGGCCATCCGGCAGGCCAAGGCGATGTTCGACGCGGGCTACCGCCCGCCGCTCAGGCGCCGGTTCGCCGTCGCCGGCCGCAGCGGCAAGGCCACCATCCAGGGCCAGCTGGTCAACATGCGCGACGGCGGGTTCATCAGCCAGCACGATTTCCACATCGCCTCGCTGATCGCCCAGGTGGTCACCGGCGGCGACGTCGACGCCGGCACGCTGGTGACCGAGGAGTACCTGATGGCGCTGGAGCGGCAGGCCTTCTGCGAACTCGTCACCCACCCGAAGACCCAGGACCGGATCATGGCGATGCTGTCGACCGGCAAGCCGCTGAGGAACTGATGCCATGAAACAGATTCAGGATGCCTACATCGTCGCTGCCACGCGCACCCCGATCGGGCGCTCGCATCGCGGATATTTCCGCAACACCCGGCCCGACGACCTGCTCGCCACCGTGCTGCGCGCCGCGCTGGCGCAGGCGAGCGGGCTCGACCCGCAGGCCGTGGAAGACGTGATCTGCGGCTGCGCGATTCCGGAGGCGCAGCAGGGATTGAACGTCGCGCGCATCGGCGCGGTGCTGGCCGGGCTGCCCAAGAGCGTGGGCGGCATCACCGTCAACCGCTTCTGTGCGTCGGGACTGTCGGCGGTGCAGATGGCGGCCGACCGCATCCGCGTCGGCGAGGCCGACGTGATGATCGCCGCCGGCACCGAGAGCATGAGCATGGTCCCGATGATGGGCAACGCGCCTTCGCTGTCACCGGCGATCTTCGCCGATCCGCAGGACCTCGAAAGCTACGGCATCGCCTACGGCATGGGCCTGACGGCCGAGAAGGTGGCGCAGCAATGGAAGGTGGGCCGCGAGGCGCAGGACGAATTCGCGTACCACTCGCACATGAAGGCGCTGGCGGCGATGCAGGCCGGTGAATTCGCCGACGAGATCACGCCGGTCGAGGTGGCCGAGCGCGCGGTCGACCTGGACGCCGCCAAGGTGACGGTCAGCACCCGCACCGTGAAACTCGACGAGGGCGCGCGTGCCGACACCACGGTGGAAGGGCTGGCGAAGCTCAGGACCGTGTTCGCCGCCCGCGGCACCGTGACGGCCGGCAACAGCTCGCAGACCTCGGACGGCGCCGGCGCCCTGATCCTGGCCAGCGAAGCGGCCGTCAAGCGCTTCGGCCTGCAGCCGCTGGCGCGGTTCGTCAGCTTCGCGGCGCGCGGCGTGCCGCCGCACATCATGGGCATCGGCCCGGTCGAGGCGATCCCCGCGGCGCTGCGCAGCGCCGGGCTGAAGCAGGACGACATCGACTGGATCGAGCTGAACGAGGCCTTCGCCGCGCAGTCGCTGGCGGTGATCGACACGCTGCGGCTCGATCCCGGCAAGGTCAACCCGATGGGCGGCGCAATCGCCCTGGGCCACCCGCTGGGCGCGACCGGCGCGATCCGCTCGGCCACCGTGGTGCACGCCCTGCGCCGCAAGAAGCTGAAGTACGGCATGGTCACGATGTGCGTCGGCATGGGCCAGGGCGCCGCCGGCATCTTCGAGCGGGTCTGACGCAGCGCCGGCGGCCGCCGGAGGTGGCCCCCGCCAGAGGGGCCGAAAGAGGAGACAGGCGATGAGGCAGGAAACGATCGCCGCGCCGGACGGTTCGCCGCTCGCGCTTCGGGTCTGGGTGCCGTCCGGCGCCGCGCTCGGCAACGTCGTGATCGGCGCGGCCATGGGCGTGGTGCAGGACTTCTACGCCCACTTCGCGCAATGGCTCGCCGGCCAGGGCTGGCGCGTCACCACCTTCGACTACCGCGGCAGCGGGGCCTCGGCGCCCGCGGGTTCGTTGCGCGGCTTCCGGGCGAACCTGTTCGACTGGGCCGAGGATTACGCCGCGGTGATCGACGATGCGCAGGCCGCGCTGCCCGGCCGGCCGCTGTACCTGCTGGGCCACAGCCTCGGGGCGCAGCTGCCGGGGCTGCTGCGCAACCAGCACAAGGTCGACGGCCTGCTCAGCGTCGCGGCCGGCAACGGCTACTGGCGCCAGAACGCGCCGAGACTGCGCCGCATCGTCCTGTTCTTCTGGTTCGTGCTGGTGCCGCTGGCCACGCGCCTGTGCGGCTATTTCCCGGGAAGGCGGCTGGGCATGGTCGGGGATCTGCCGGCCGGCGTGGTGCTGCAGTGGCGCCGCTGGTGCCTGAGCCCGCGCTACAGCGTCGGCGCGGAAGGCGAGCCGGTGCGGCAGCGCTACGCGAGCGCGCGCTTTCCGGTGCACGCGCTGTCGGTGGACGACGACGAGATGATGACGCTGACCGGCATCCGCAGCCTGGTGGCCCTGTACGAAAACGCGCCGAGCGCCGTGGAGCGGATCGCCCCGCAGGCCCTGGGCATCGGCCGCCTGGGCCATTTCGGCGCCTTCCGCCGCGAGCGCGAAGCCGACCTCTGGCCGCGGCTGGCGCGCGCGCTGGGCGGATTGGAGACAATGCGGGCAGCATGAACCAGCATCCTTTCGACAGCGCGATCGCGCTGCGTCCCCAGGGCGAGGGCGCATGGCAGGGGCAGACCAGCCCGGCCTACGCCAACATGATCGGGCCGTTCGGCGGCATCACTGCCGCGCAGGTGCTCAACGCCGTGCTGCAGCACCCGCAGCGGCTGGGCGACCCGGTGGCGTACACGGTCAATTTCGCCGCGCCGGTGGCCGACGGTCCGTTCCTCGCGCTGGCGCGGCCCGCCCGCACCAACCGTTCCACCCAGCACTGGGTGGTCGAGCTGCGCCAGGACGAGCACACGGTCGCGACGGCGACAGCCGTCACCGCCGTCCGGCGCGATACCTGGGGCGCCGTCGAGGTGGCGATGCCGCAGGTGCCGCCGCCGCACGAGGTGCCGCCGCCGCTGCTGCGCGGCAAGGTGGAGTGGATCAACCGCTACGAGATGCGTTTCATCGAAGGCAGCTTCCCGGCCGCCTGGGATGGCAGCCATTCCGAGGACAGCCGCACGCGGCTGTGGATGCGCGATGCGCCGCCGCGGCCGCTGGATTTCGCCTCGCTGGCGGCCCTGTCGGACGTGTTCTTTCCGCGCATCTGGCGCCGCCGTGCGACGCGCACGCCGATCGGGACCGTCTCGATGACGGTGTACTTCCACGCCGGCGAGGCGCAGCTGCGTCGCACCGGCACCGGCCATCTGCTCGGCCAGGCCCATGCGCACGGTTTTCGCGACGGCTATTTCGACCAGACCGCGCAGCTGTGGAACGAGGCCGGCGACCTGCTGGCGACCAGCCACCAGATCGTCTACTACAAGGAATAGCCCATGCCGGACCCGACTTCCGCACCCGTCGCGCTCGTGATCGGCGCCGGCGACGCCACCGGCAGCGCCGTGGCGCGCCGCTTCGCCCGGGGCGGCTACACCGTCTGCGCCACGCGGCGCAGCCTCGACAAGCTGCAGCCGCTGGTCGATGCCATCCGCGCCGACGGCGGCATCGCCCATGGCTTTGCTTCCGACGCCAGGAAGGAGGAGGAAGTCGTCGCGCTGGTCGAGCGGATCGAATCCACCATCGGCCCGATCGAGGTGCTGGTCTTCAACATCGGCGCCAACTCGCCCGCCAGCATCCTGGACGAGACGGCGCGCCGCTACTTCAAGCTGTGGGAGATGGGCTGCTTCGCCGGCTTCCTGGCCGGCCGCGAAGTGGCGCGCCGGATGGTGGCTCGCTCCGGCGACGGCCACAAGGGCACGATCATCTTCACCGGCGCCACCTCGTCGCTGCGCGGCTCGGCCACCTTCGCCGCGTTCGCCGGCGCCAAGCACGCGCTGCGCGCGCTGGCGCAGAGCATGGCGCGCGAGCTGGGGCCGCGCGGCATCCACGTCGCGCACGTGATCGTCGACGCGGCGATCGACACCGCCTTCATCCGCGACAATTTCCCGCAGCGCTACGCGCTGAAGGACCAGGACGGCATCGTCGATCCGCAGCACATCGCCGACACCTACTGGATGCTGCACCGCCAGCCGCGCGACGCCTGGACGCACGAGCTGGACCTGCGGCCATGGATCGAGAAGTTCTGACAGCACGGGGGGACCGCAAGCCATGAACAAGACGGTGGAGTTCTATTTCGACGTCGGCAGCCCGGCCGCCTACCTGGCGTCACGCCGCCTGCCAGCGATCTGCGCGGCGGCGGGCGCGACGCTCGCGTGGCGGCCGATGCTGCTGGGCGGCGTGTTCCAGGCCACCGGCAACCAGTCGCCGATGATGGTGCCGGCCAAGGGCCGCTACGTGCTGGCGGACCTGCAGCGCTTTGCGCGCCGCCATGCGATCCCATTCGCGCCCAATCCGCACTTTCCGATCAACACGCTGACCCTCATGCGCATCGCCGCGGGGCTGCAGCTGCGCGAACCGCAGCGCTTCGCGCCATACGTCGAGTCCGTGTACCCTGCCATCTGGGTCGACGGCCGCGACATGAACGACACGGCGGTCGTGGCCGCGGTGCTGGGCGAGTCGGGCCTGGACGCGCAGGCCTTGCTGGCGCTCGCAGCCGACCCCGAGGTCAAGGAGCGGCTGAAGACGGCCACGCAGGAAGCCGTGGGGCGCGGCGTGTTCGGCGCGCCGACGTTCTTCGTCGGCAGCGAGATGTACTGGGGCCAGGACCGGCTCGATTTCGTCAAGGAAGCACTGGAAGCCACAGCATGAGCAATGAAATCCTCACCAACGCCGAGGGCGGCGTGACGACCGTGACGCTGAACCGCCTGGAGCGCAAGAACTCGATCACGGCCGCCATGTACGGCGCGCTGGCCGATGCGCTCACCGCGGCGGCGGCCGACGAGACCGTGCGGGTGGTCGCGTTCCAGGGACACGAGACGGTGTTCAGCGCCGGCAACGACATCGGCGACTTCCTGAACCATCCGCCGTCCAGCCAGGACGCGCCGGTGTTCCGCTTCCTGCGGGCGCTGGCGACCTTCCCCAAGCCGCTGCTGGCCGCGGTCTGCGGGCCCGCCGTGGGCGTGGGCACGACGATGCTGTTCCACTGCGACCTGGTATACGCCGGCGACAACGCCGCGTTCTCGATGCCGTTCGTCAACCTGGGCCTGTGCCCGGAGGCGGGCTCGAGCCTGCTGGTGCCGCAGATGCTGGGCTACCACCGGGCCGCCGAGGCGCTGCTGCTGGGCGAACCCTTCATGGCCGAGGCCGCGCTGGAAGTCGGCCTGGTCAACCGCGTGCTGCCGCCGACCGAGGCGAACGCCTACGCGCAAGGCGTGGCGCGCAAGCTGGCGGCCAAGCCGCTGGCTTCGCTGGTGGCCAGCAAGCGGCTGATGAAGCAGGGCCAGCAGCAGCGGGTGCTGGAGCAGATCGCGCTGGAAGCGCAGACCTTCGGCCAGCTGCTGGTGGCGCCGGCGGCCCGGGAAGCGTTCGGCGCGTTCATGGAGAAGCGCAAGCCGGATTTCTCCGCGCTCTGAACGAGGGCGGAGACGGAAAGCGGGAGCGGACACCCGAACGCAGAGGGCGCAGAAGTGACGCAGAAGTCGCAGAAGGAAACCTGAGTCATATTTGATTTTTCTGCGTCTTCTGCGTTTGGCTGTTGAATTGATTTTGGGAGCAGCGACATGGCGAACCTCAAGGGCAGGACACTTTTCATCACCGGCGCCTCGCGCGGCATCGGGTTGGCGATCGGCAAGCGGGCGGCGGCCGACGGGGCCAATGTCGTCATCGTCGCCAAGACGACCGAGCCCAATCCGAAGTTGCCCGGCACCATCCACACGGCGGCCGAGGAGATCCGCGCCGCCGGCGGGCAGGCGCTGCCGCTGGCGGTGGACATCCGCGACGAGGACGCGGTGGTGGCGGCGGTGGCCCGGGCGGTGGAGGCCTTCGGCGGCATCGACATCCTGGTCAACAACGCCAGCGCGATCAGCATGACGGACACCGAGCACACGCCGATGAAGCGCTACGACCTGATGAACGGCATCAACGCGCGCGGCACCTACCTGTGCACCCAGGCCTGCCTGCCGGCGCTCAAGCGCTCGGTGCAGGAAGGGCGCACGCCGCACGTGCTGAACATGTCGCCGCCGCTGTCGATGAAGCAGCACTGGTTCGCGCCGCACACCGCCTACACCATGGCCAAGTACGGCATGAGCATGTGCACGCTGGGCCATGCGGGCGAGCTGGCGAAGTACCGCATCGCGGTCAACAGCCTGTGGCCGCGCACGGCCATCGCGACGGCGGCGCTGCAGATGATCCCCGGCGTGGACCTCAATCTCTGCCGCAAGCCCGAGATCCTGGCCGACGCGGCGTATCTCATCCTCACGGCCGACGAGCCGGCCAGCGGCAACTTCTACATCGACGACGAGGTGCTGGCGGCGCACCGCGTCACCGACCTCGAGCCGTACTCGGTCAGGCCCGGAACGCGGCGCTTCATCCCGGATTTCTTCATCGACTGAGCCATTGCGCGGCGATGCAATTTGTTCCTGACATGGGGCGGGCCGCTGTGGACAATCGGCGGCTTCGACAGCCGGGGAGCAAACCACCATGGACGCAGTCACCAGGCAAGACGCCGCCCGCGAGATCGTCAGCCGGCGCGTGATTGCCGCGCCGCGCGAAACGGTGTTTCGCTGCTTCAGCGATCCGCGGCGGCTGGCCCGCTGGTGGGGGCCGGCCGGCTTTCGCAACAGTTTCAAGACTTTCGACCTGCGCCCCGGCGGCCGCTGGAAGTTCGTGATGCACGGGCCGGACGGCACCGATTACCCCAACGAGAGCGTCTTTCGCGAGGTCGAGGCGCCCGCGCGCGTGGTGTTCGAGCACCTGCCTTCGCCCCACTTCCTGATGACGATCACGTTCGAGGACCGCGGCGGCGCCACCGAGTTCGGCTTCCGGATGCTGTTCGACACGCCGGCCGAGCGCGACGCGACGGCACGCTACGCGATCGACTGCAACGAGGAGAATTTCGACCGCCTCGAGGCGGAGCTGGCGCGCGCCGCGCCGGCGGCCGGTGCGCAGCGGCAGATCTTCGTCAACCTGCCGATCCGCGACATGGCGCGCAGCAAGGCGTTCTTTGGGGCGCTGGGCTTTTCCTTCAATCCGCAGTTCACCAACGACCAGGGCGCCTGCATGGTGGTTGCCGACGACATCTTCGTCATGCTGCTGGTCGAACCGTTCTTCCAGACGTTCACGAAGAAGCCGGTGGCCGACGCCAGCACGAGCACCGAGGTGCTGCTGTGCCTGTCGTGCGCCAGCCGCGCCGAAGTGGACCAATTGGTGCGCAAGGCGCTGGCCGCCGGCGGCAGCGCGCCCATGCCGGTGCAGGACCACGGCTTCATGTACGGCCACGGCTTCACCGACCCCGACGGGCACATGTGGGAGCTGGTGTACATGGAGCCCGGCGCGGCGCCGCCGCAGAGCTGACGTGGCCCGGTCCCCGGGCGAACGTGCCACGCCTACTGCGAGCCGGCCCGCCCCCGCACGGGGCTGCCATCGTCCGTCTCCGCGGGGCTGTACTCGACCACCGGCAGTTCACGGCGGTCACTGCCGCCGTCCAGGCGCCGGATCACGATCGCGGCCGGGCGTTCGCGTGCCTGCGCGAGCGGGGCGGGGATGCTGATGCTGTCCACCGGACGCGCCGGCGCCGGCTCGTCGATCGGCAAGGGTGCGGCCTGCGGAGCCTGCACCTGCTGCGCGGGCGCCGGCAATGCGCCGCCGAACCACCCGCCTGACTGGCCCAGCAGGGCGGCGTCCGGCACGAGCGGCTGGGGTTGCGGCGGCTGGTGCGGCGCGGCGAAGACCGCCCGGGCACCGAGCAGGCCGGAGCGCTGCGCCTGCTGCGCGAAGTCGCCCACGACGTTCAGCGCGTTGCGCGAGCCCTGGCCCCAGCGCGGATCGCGCATGGTCACGCGGTTGTCGTTGAAGCCCACCCAGGCGCCGCTCACCAGCTGCGGGTGCATCAGGATGAACCAGCCGTCGGTGTAGTCCTGCGTGGTCCCGGTCTTGCCGGCGAGGTCGCCCTTGAGGCCGAACCGGCTGCGAACCCCCGTGCCGGTGCCGCGGTCGACGACGCCGCGCATGACGTCCAGCAGGGTATGCGCCGCAGGCTGCGCCAGTGCCTGCTGGGCAGGAGAGGGCACGAAGCGAGCGAGCACGCCATGGCCGCGGCGTTCGATGCGGGTGACGACGAACGGCTCCACGTAGCCGCCGCCGTTCACGATGGTGCCGTAGGACGCCACCATTTCCTTCAGCGTCACCGGGCTGGTGCCCAGCGCCAGCGAAGGAACGGCGTCGAGCCGGCTGGACCGCACCCCCATGGCCTGCGCCAGCTGCGCGATGCGCGCCGGCCCGACCCGCTGCATCACCTGGGCGGTGATGGTGTTCTTCGACTGGACCAGGGCGTCCCGCACGCTCATCGGCTGGCCGCTCGGCGCGCCGACGTCGGCGGGCGTCCACACCGTGCGCGCGTCGACGCGGATCTCCACCGGCGCGTCCAGCAACAGCTCGTCCGGGCTCAGGCCCTGGTCGAACGCGGCGCCGTAGACGAACGGCTTGAAGGTGGAACCGGGTTGCCGGCGCGCCTGGTCGACGTGGTCGAACTGGTCCTGCCGGAAGTCACGGCTGCCGACCCAGGCCTTGACCGCGCCGCTCGCGGGCTCCAGCGCCAGGAACCCGGCCTGCAGCCGCGTCTTGCCTTCCCAGACCGAACGCACCAGGTCGCGATCGGCCTGCAACTGCGCCAGCGCCTGCGCGTCGTCGGCGCCAGCGCCGCGCCGCTGCCGGTACTGCGGTGTTTCGCGCAGGAACGTCACCAGCAGCTCTCGGTTGGCGCCCGGCTTCCAGGCGGCACTGGCGATCGCCTGCAGCTTGTCGCCCTGGCGCTGCACGGCCGCGAGCGCCAGCTGCTGCAGCCGCGAATCGATCGTGGTGTGAACGACCAGCCCGTCGGCATGGATGTCGTAGCCGTTGCGGTCGGCCCAATCGCCCAGCCAGCGGCGCAGCTGCTGCGCCAGATGCGGCGCCGGTCCCAGCTCCTCGTCCTGGCGCGTGAAGGCGAGCCGCAGCGGCTCGCGCTTCAGGCGCTCGAGGCTGCCCGTATCCAGCTGGCCGTGCCGGGCCATCTGGGTTAGCACGAGGTTGCGCCGCTGCAGCGAGCGCTCCGGATTGAGCACCGGGTTGTACTGGCTGGTGCCCTTGAGCATGCCCACCAGCGTCGCGCTTTCGAGCACGTCCAGGTCGCGGGCCGGCTTGTCGAAATAGGTGCGCGCGGCCATCTCGATGCCCTGCGCGTTGTACAGGAAGGGCACGGTGTTGAGGTAGGTCTCCAGGATCTCGTCCTTGCCCCACGCCGACTCGATCTTCAGCGCCGTGATGGCCTCCTTGACCTTGCGCGTGACCGTCGCGGCCCGGCCGATCTCCTCGGGGTAGAGGTTGCGCGCGAGCTGCTGCGTGATGGTGGAGCCGCCCTCGCGTTCGCCGGCGAGCGTCTTCATGAGCGCCGCCGCGGTACGCCGGAGGTCGATGCCGCGGTGCTGGTAGAACCGGTGGTCCTCGGTGGCCAGCAGTGCCTTGGGTACTTCGGGCGACACCGCGGACAACGCCACCCACTCGCGGTTGACGCGCCGGAACACGGCCAGCTCCTGCCCGTCCGCGGTCAGCACGACGGCCGGCTGCTGCGCCTTGGCCTTGCGCAGGCCGGTGACGTCCGGCGTGGACGGGACCAGCGTCGCCACCCAGGCCAGCGGCAGCGCCAGCAGCAGCGCCAGGAGGGCGGCGGCCCAGCGCCACGGGTGGCGGACGACGGTGCGGGCGATCGCATGGGTCATGGATGACGCCACAATCTAGGGTCGCGCGCTGTGCGCGGCTGTAGGACGGCGGCCCCAGGCCGGCAAAGACAAGAGCGCGCGGCCGCCGGGGCCGGCCGCCGACAGCCGCTGCGCCAGCGCGCCTTCATGGAGCAGTGCATGACGATGGGGAATGAGGCGGGTTCAATCGATCGTCGCGGCGCCGCGCCGCCGTTCCGGGCGATCGCCGACATGGTGCGCGAGCAGGCCGCCGCGCGGCCGGAGGCGCCTGCCATCGTCCAGGGCGAGCGCTGCCTCGCCTGGGGCGAACTGGACCGGCTGGCCGACCGCATCGCGGCCTCGCTGCAGCGCGACGGCCTGCAGCCGCGCGAGCGCATCGCGATCTGCGGCGCCAATTCGATCGAGTACGCGGCGGTCTTCCTCGGCGGCCTGCGCGCCGGCGCGGCGGTGGCGCCCCTGCCGGCGGGCGCGCAGCCGGCGCAGCTGGCCGGCATGCTGGCCGACAGCGGCGCCACCCATCTGTTCGCCGACGGCAACGTCCCGGCGCTGGACGGCGCTGGGTGGCGCATCGCCCTGGACGGCTCGTCCGGGCCCGGCCTGCAGGACTGGATGGTGGCGCCGGGCGCGCAGCCGCAGCCGGTGGCCGCGCAGCCCGACTGGCCGTTCAACATCATCTACTCGTCGGGCACCACCGGCACGCCCAAGGGCATCGTGCAGCCGCATGCCATGCGCTGGGCGCATGTGGCGCGGGCAAGGGTCTGGGGCTACGGGCCCGACGCGGTCACCATCGTCGCCACCTCGCTGTGCTCCAACACCACGCTGGTGAGCTTCTTTCCGACCCTCGCGCACGGCGGCTGCGTCGTGCTGTGCCCGCCGAAGTTCGACGCGGCCGCCTACCTGGCGATCGCGCAGCGCGAACGCGCCACCCACACCATGCTGGTGCCGGTGCAGTACCGGCGCATCATGGCGCTGCCGGACTTCGAGCGGCACGACCTGTCCTCGTTCCGGCTGAAGTTCTGCACCAGCGCGCCGTTCCACGCCGACCTGAAGGCCGACGTGCTGCGGCGCTGGCCGGGCGGGCTGATCGAGTTCTACGGGATGACCGAGGGCGGCGGCACCTGCGTGCTGGAAGCCCACCTGCACCCGGCCAAGTTGCACACCGTGGGCCGCCCGTCCGACGGCCACGACATCCGGGTGATCGACGAGCAGGGGCTGGAGCTGCCGCGCGGCGCGGTAGGCGAGGTGGTGGGGCGGTCGCCGTCGATGATGACCGGCTACCACAACCAGCCGCAGCTCACGCGCGGCGCCGAGTGGCACGACGCCGCGGGCCACCGCTTCATCCGCACCGGCGACGTCGGCCGCTTCGACGGGGACGGCTTCCTCACCCTGATGGACCGGCGCAAGGACCTGCTGATCTCGGGTGGCTTCAACATCTATCCGAGCGACCTGGAGGCGGTGCTGCGCGGCCATCCCGGCGTCGCCGACGCCGCGGTGGTGGGCGTGCCCTCGGCCGAGTGGGGCGAGACGCCGGTGGCGTTCGTGGTGCCCGGCGCGGGCGCGCCGCCGGCCGCGCAGCTGCGCGCCTGGGCCAACGAGCGGCTCGGCAGGACCCAGCGGCTGGCGGACCTGCGCTACCTGGCCGAGCTGCCGCGCAGCGACATCGGCAAGGTGCTCAAGCGCGAACTGCGCGAGCGCTACGCGGCGCCGGGCTGACCGCCGGAAACTCGCGGCGCCGCACCGCCTCCAACGCAGATGCACCGCCGCACCTTGCTGGGCCTGCCCGCCGCCCTGGCGCTGGGCGTCGCCGCGGCCGATGGGCCGTCCTACCGGGTCTCGCTGGGCCAGATCGAGGACGCGCTGGCGCAGCGCTTTCCGCTGCGCTGGCCGGTGGCGGGCCTGTTCGACATCGACGTCGCCCTGCCGCGGCTGCGCCCGCTGCCGCAGCTGAACCGGCTGGGCAGCGAACTGCCGGTGCAGCTGGCCGGACCGGCGCTGCGGCGCCGCTACGAAGGGACGCTGGGACTGGACTTCGGCCTGCGCTACGAGGCCGCCGACCGCAGCGTCCGCGCCCACGCCCTGCGCGTGCAGTCGCTGCAGGTGCCGGGACTGGACGGCCAGGCCGCCGCCCTGCTGCAGCGCGCCGCCACCGACCTGGCCGAGCAGGCGCTGCTGGAGGTGGTGCTGCACCGGTTGCAGCCGCGCGACCTGGCGCTGACCGATGCGATGGGACTGGAGCCGGGCGACATCACCGTCACGCCGACCGGCTTGGCGATCGCGTTCGTGGCCAAGCGCGCTTCATGAGCGACGCGCCCTGACAGCCCCCGGTGCGCCGGCCAGGTCGCGCCGCCACGGCGGCACCGGCTGGAACCTGGCCTGCAGGAACGAGAGGAACAGCGTCGCGCGCCTGGACATGGCGGCGCGCGGGCTGGCGATGGCCACCACGTCGGCGTTGGGCAGGCTCCATTCCGGCAGCACCCGCACCAGCTCGCCGGCCGCCAGCTGCTGCGCCACGTCCCATTCGGAACGCACGAACAGTCCCTTGCCCGCCAGCGCCCATTGCTTGACGACTTCGCCGTCGTTGCTGCTGAGCAGGGCGGGCACGCGCACCGCCACTTCCTGGCGCCGCCGCTGGAAGCGCCACAGGCTCACGTCCTCGTTGTTCTCGCGCAGCACGATGCACTGGTGGCCGGCCAGCTCCTTCGGGTCGCGGGGCGCGGGTTGGCGCGCCAGGTAGGCCGGCGCGGCGCAGATGAAGCGGTTGTTGGGCGCCAGCGGGTAGGCCACCATGCTGGAGTCGGGCAGCGCGCCGATGTGCACCAGCAGGTCGAAGCGGCCGGCATCGGACGCGCTCAGCGCGTCGCCCAGCGTGAGCGCCACCTTCAGCTGCGGGTGGGCGGCGTGGAAGTCGGCGATCGCCGGCGCCAGGTGGCGGCGCCCGAACCCGAGCGGGCCGCCGACGTTCAAGGTGCCGGCCACCTCGCCGGAGCGCTCGCGCAGCGCCTCGATCAGCTGGTCGAGGTCGCCGAGCACCCGGGTCACGCCGTCGCGGAACAGCGCGCCCTCCTCGGTGAGCACGAAGCGGCGGGTACTGCGCTGCGCCAGCGACATGCCCAGCTTGGCCTCCAGATGCCGCAGGCGCTGCGACACGGCCGAGGGCGTGACGTCGAGCCGGCGCGCGGCCTCGGCCAGGGAGCCGCTGCCCGTGATGGTCACGAAAAAGCGCAGGTCGGTGATGTCGTAGACCATGGGAGCAAGGGGCCACGCGCACCGCGGCCATACTCCATGGAGCATAGCCCCGCTGGCTGAGCCGTCAATACGGGACGCTGGTGCCCGCGCCGCGCCGCCGCGCTTCGCGCACCGCCAGCTCGGCCACCGCCAGGTCCTGCAGCGCCACGCCGGTGCCGTCGAACAGCGTGATCTCCCCGGCCGAGCGCCGGCCCGGCGCCAGCTGCGCGACCACCGCCCCGAGGCTGGCGCGCACGCTGGCCTCGCCGATCAGGCCGGCCGCGCAGGCATGCTGGCATTCGCCGATGCTCATGGCCTGCGCCGCCTCGTCGACGAACAGCGCCGCGGACGCCACCAGCCGCGGATCCAGCTCCTGCTTGCCGCGGGTGTCGGCGCCCATCGCGTTGATGTGCGTGCCCGGCCGGACCCAGCCGTCCTGCACCAGCGCCTGCTGCGACGGCGTCACGGTGACCAGCACGTCGGCCTGTTGCGCGACCTCGCGGCAGCCGCGCTCGGCGGTGAACGTCAGCCCGAGGTCACGCACTGTGCGCCCGAGCGCCTCCAGGTTGGCGGCCGCCGGGTCCCAGGCGTGCACGGCGCGGATCGGCCGCACCGCCAGGGTGGCTCGGACCTGGTGGTGCGCCTGCACCCCGGCGCCGATGATGCCCAGCACGGCGGCGTCCGCGCGCGCCAGGTATCGGGTGGCGATGGCGCTGGCCGCGCCGGTGCGCACGCCCGTCAGGTAGTTGGCGCTCACCAGGGCCATGGCCTGCCCGGTGTCGGGATCGAACAGCACCGTGGTGGACTGGTGGTTGCTGGCGCCGGCCTTCGCGTTGTGCGGCCAGTAGCCGCCGGCCTTCAGGCCCAGCAGGGGCAGCGAGCGGTCGCAGCCGGCCTTGACGCCGAACACGGCGTCGCGGTGGCCCACCGTCTCGCGCACCACCGGGTAGTTGCCGGCCTGCCCGCGTGCCATGGCGGCGAAGGCCTGCTCCACCACGGCGATCGCCTGCTCGACGCCGACCAGCTCGCGCGCTTCGCGCTCGGAGATGACGATCATGCCGACCACCCGTTGAAGCGGCGCCAGGTGGCGGTGACGGCGCCGTCGGCGCCCACCACGTGATACTGGCCGTACTGGGCCGCCGTCGAGCACGCATGGTTCGGCAGGATCCGCACCTGCGTGCCGACCGGCAGTTGCAGCGCGCCTTGCACCTTGCCGCTGCGGTGCGCCAGGATGCCGTGTTCCTGGTTGGCGCCGGCCATGATCAGGTCCTCGATCGGGTTGCCGTCCAGGTCGCACACCAGCCCGTAGCCCTGGTCGACCGGCTGGCCGGCGGTGCCGCGGTCGCGCGACATCGCCATCCAGCCGGCGTCCACCAGCGTCCAGCCCATGTCCGGGCGGTGGCCGATGACGGTGCCCAGCACCGACAGCGCGATGTCGTCGACCCGGCAGACCTTGATGCCGGCCATCACCAGGTCGAAGAACACGAACACGCCGGCCCGCACCTCGGTGACGCCGCTCAGGTCCTCGGCGAAGGTGGCGGTGGGCGTCGAGCCGACGCTGACCACCGGGCAGGCGCTGCCGGCGGCGCGCAGCCGCTGGGCGGCGCGCACGACGGCGTCGCGTTCCTGCTGCGCCATCGCCCGGATGGCGTCGATCGAGCGGCAGTCGTAGGAGCTGCCGGCATGGGTCATGACGCCGTGGACCGGAATGCCGGCGTCCTCCAGGAAACGGCCGATCTCCAGCAGCTCGGGCGCGTCGGGCTTGACGCCCGAGCGGTGGCCGTCGGAGTCGACCTCGACCAGCACCGGCCAGCTGCGGCCGCTGCGCCGGCGCTCGGCCGCGAGCAGCCCGGCGGTCTGCAGGCTGTCCAGGATCAGCGTCAGCCGCACGCCGCGGTCCTGCAGCGCCGCTGCATGCGCGAACTTGTTGGGCGCGATGCACACCGCGTACAGGATGTCGGTGAAGCCGTGCTGCGCGAAGAAGTCGGCCTCCAGCAGGGTCGACACCGTGATCGGCCCCGGGCCGTCGGGCAGCAGTCGCTGCGTGACCTCGAGCGACTTGTTGGTCTTCACGTGCGGCCGGAACGCCACGCCCAGGCGCTGCAGGCGCGCGCGCATGCGGTCGATGTTGCGCTGCATGCGCGCCTCGTCCAGCAGCAGGGCCGGCGTTTCGAGCCGGTCCAGGGTGAGCGCCGTCATCTCAGGCCTGCACCGTGCGCGCCAGCACGCGACCCGGCCGGGCGCCGGTCGCGCGGCCACCCTGCCAGACGGTGGCGCCGTTGACGATCACCGCCTCGATGCCGCGCGCCGGCGCCACCGGATGCTCGTAGGTCGCAGCCTCGTCGACGGTGTCCGGATCGAACAGCACCAGGTCGGCATAGGCGCCTTCGCGCAGCACGCCGCGGTCCTTCAGGCCGAAGTTCTGCGCCGTGAGGCCCGTCATCTTGTAGATCGCGGTCTCCAGCGGGAACAGCCCGAGCAGCCGGCCGTAATGCCCCAGCACGCGCGGGAAGGTGCCCCACAGCCGCGGATGCGGCGACGCGTCGTGCGGCAGGCCGTCCGAGCCGACCATGGTGCGGCCATGGCGCAGGATCCGCTGCACGTCCGACTCGTCCTGGCGGAAATAGATGCCGCCGGCCGGCAGCAGCCGGCGGATCGCCTCCTCCTGGCCCACGCCCATCTGGCGGGCGATCGCATCCAGGTCCTGGCCGGCGTACTGCGGCAGCGACTTGGACCAGCTGACGATCACCCGCGACGAACTGGCTGCACGGTCGGCCGACAGCACCGTCGATCCGGCCGTGTACGGATAGCAGTCGACGCAGATCGGTTGCGTCTTCATGTTCTTCTCGATCAGGTCGATCGCCTCCTGCGAGCGGCCCTTGTTGCGCTCGCCGACCACCTTCAGGTGCGAGATCACCACCGGCACGCCGACCTCGCGCCCGATGCGGAAGGTCTCCTCCAGCGAGTCGGCGATCCGGTCGCCCTCGTCGCGCATGTGGGTGCAGTAGACGCCGCCGAACGCCTTGAGCGGGCGGCACACCTCGATCACCTCCTCGGTCGGCGCGGCCACCGCCGGCTCGTAGAACAGGCCGGTGGAAATGCCGATCGCGCCGGCCGCCAGCGCCTCCTGCGCCAGCTCGCGCATGCGCTCGATCTGGGCCGGCGTGGCCGGCCGTCCCAGGTCGTCCATGGTCGCGACGCGCAGCGTGGTGTGGCCCACCAGCAGCGCGCAGTTGGTGGCGGCCGGCGTGGCCTTCAGCTGCGCGACGTACTCGGCGAACGAGCGGAAGGAAAACCAGCGGCCCTCGTCGTCCAGCAGGTTCAGCGGCGGCGTGACCGGCTGGGGCACCGGCCGCGGCATGGGCGCCAGCGAGATGCCGCAGTTGCCCGCCACCACGGTGGTGACGCCCTGGCTGACCTTGGGCGTCATCTCGGGCCCGGACAGCATGGCGCGGTCGTCGTGGGTGTGGGCGTCGATGAAGCCGGGCGCGGCGACGCGCCCGGCCAGGTCGATCTCGGACGTGCCGCCGGCCGACGCGAGGTCGCCGATGCGCACGATGCGGTCGCCGCGGATGCCGATGTCGGCGCTGCGGCGCGGTGCGCCGGTGCCGTCGATGACGGTGGCGTTGCGGATCAGGAGGTCGTAGTGGTCTGGCATGTTGGTCAGGGACTGTGAAGTCAGAGCAGGGCGCCGCGCGCCGCGATCGGCCACACGGCTTCGACGCGGTCGCCGCGCCAGCAGATCAGTTCGTCGTAGAGGTTCACCGTCGGATCGCAGTGGCCCGGCACCAGCAGCACGGCGTCGCCCAGCGCCAGCGACTGCTCGCCCGGCGTGGCGATCACGCCGTGCTCGTCGGCGGCCTTGGCATAGCGCAGCTCGGGCCGCTGCCACACCGCGGGCATGCCGCTGTCCACGCTGGAGGCCTTCAGGCCGGCGTCGACCACTGCCCGCCCGGCGGTGGGCCGGCTCATGACGGTGGCGCGCACGAACAGCGCGTGCTCGAACCGGACGTCGCCGGCGCCCGGCTGGTTGTCGCCGTAGTCGCGGTCCATGAACACATAGGAGCCGGCCTGCAGCTCGTTGAACACGCCGCTGGCCAGCTCGTGCACGAAGCTGCCGGTGCCGGCGCCGGTGACGCGCTCGACCCGCAGCCCGGCGGCCTCGATCGCGCGCACGCTGGCGCGCGCCGCCTCGCAGGCGCCGGCGATCGCGTCGGCGCGCGCCTGCGGGGTGCGCATGTGCTGGGCCGCACCGTGGTAGCACTGCAGGCCGGCAAAGCGCAGCGGGGGGCTGTCGGCGATCGCGCGCGCCAGCCGCGCCGCGGGCTCGCCGGGCGCGACGCCGCAGCGGCCGGCGCCGACGTCGACCTCGACGTACACGTCCAGGCCGACGCCCTGGGCCTGCGCGGCGGCGCCCAGCGCCTGCACCTGCTGCGGATGGTCCGCCAGCACGCCGATCCGGGCGCGCCGGGCCAGTTCCATCAGGTGCCGGATCTTCGCCGCGCCCACCACCTGGTTGGTGACCAGCACGTCGGGGATGCCGGCGTCGACGAACACGGCGGCTTCGCTCACCTTCTGGCAGCACACGCCCACCGCGCCCAGCGCCAGCTGGCGGCGGGCGATCTCGGGGCACTTGTGGCTCTTGGCGTGCGGGCGCAGCCGCACCCCGGTGCCGGCCACCGCGGTGGCCATGCGCTGCAGGTTGCGCTCGAAGGCGTCGAGGTCCAGCACCAAGGCCGGCGTGTCGACGCCGGCCAGCGGGTCGCCCGGCCGGGCGGCGTTCCAGGGGCTCATGGTCGGCGGTTCAATCGATCTTGGCGCCGGAGAACTTGACGATCTTCGCCCACCTGGCCGTCTCGCGGCGCGACAGTTCCAGGAATTCCTCCGGCGTGCTCGGGTCGGTCTCGGCGCCCAGCGCGCGGAACCGCTCGCGCACCGCGGGACTGGCCAGCGCAGTGCGGATCTCGGCGTTGAGCCTGGAGACGACTTCCTTGGGCATGTTGGCAGGCCCGATGATGCCACCCCAGGCGGTCACCTCGAAACCGGGCACGCCGGATTCGGCGATCGTCGGCACGTCCGGGTAGGTCGGGGAGCGGCGCGGGGATGAGATCGCCAGTGCCCGCACGCGGCCGGCCTGCGCATGCGGCCCGGCCACCGGCGCGTTGACCATCATCAGCTGGATGCCGCCGCCGATCAGGTCGTTGAGCGCCGCGGTCGCCGCCTTGTACGGCACGTGCAGCATGTGCACGCCGGTGGTGGCCTTGAACAGCTCCACCCCCAGGTGCGCGGTGGTGCCGTTGCCGTCGGACGCGAAGGCCAGCTTGCCGGGGTTCTGCTTCGCGTACTGGATCAGCTCGGGCACCGTCTTCACCGGCACGCTGTTGTTCACGATCATCAGGTTGGACACGCGCAGCGCGTTCGACACCAGCGTCAGGTCCCGCTCGACGTCGTAAGGCACGTTGGCCAGCAGCGAGCGGTTGGTGGCCAGCGAGACCACGTTGCCGTAGGCGATGGTGTAGCCGTCCGGCGCCGCCTTCACCAGCTCCGTCGTGCCGATCACGTAGGAGCCGCCCGGCTTGTTGTCGATCACGATCGGCACGCCCATCTGCTGCGACAACTGGGTGGCGAGCGTTCGCATCAGGGCGTCGGGCGCGCCGCCCGGCGCCGACGGGACGATCAGCCGGATCGGCTTGTCCGGATAGGCCGCGTGTGCGGCCGGCGCCAGCACGGCGGCCAGCAGCGCGCAAAGCAGGAAACGTCTGAGCATGAAGGAGACCTCTGGAACCGGAAGGGCCACCAAGGTAAGCCGGCGAGCGCCGAAGGACAAGGGCACGGGGCTGCGTTCATTATGTAGTTCGCCTTACGAATCTCGGCGACACGCGTCGCCGATCGCGCACAATCGCCTGCGGCCGCCCGCGCCTGGGCGGTTGACGAGAGGAGACCATCGCCATGTCATCTTCCTTGGCCGACCGCCTGGCTGCCCTGCGCGCAGCGGACCTCGAACTGCACGCCTTCGCGGCACTGCTCGGCGAAGAGGCCGCCGCGCGGCAGGCCGCTGCGCTGCGGGGACCGCTGGCGGGCCAGTGGGTGGCCGTCAAGGACATCTTCGACACCGCCGGTCTGCCCACCAGCTACGGCTCGCCGATCCATGCCGGCCACCGGCCGGCCGGCGACGCCGCGATCGTGGGCGCCGTGCGGCGCGCCGGCGGCCTGGTGATCGGCAAGTCGGTCACCACCGAGTTCGCGTTCCTGGAGCCGGCGCCCACCCGCAACCCGGCCGCGCCCGGCTGCACGCCGGGCGGCTCGTCGGCCGGCTCGTCGGCGGCCGTCGCGGCCGGCCTGGTGCCGCTGGCGATCGGCTCGCAGACCGGCGGCTCGACCATCCGCCCGGCGTCCTATTGCGGCGTGGTGGGCTTCAAGCCGACCTTGGCCCTGCTGCCCACGGCCGGGATGAAGTGCTTCTCCTGGTCGCTCGACACGGTGGGACTGTTCGCACGCACCGTGTCCGAAGCGGCAGCCTTCGCGCAGGCGGTCTCGGGCACCCGCATCGGCGCGCCGCCGGTGCGCGCGGCGAGCGGATGGGTGGTCGGCGTGCCCGAGGCCTATCCCTGGGGCGAACTGTCGCCCAGTGCCCGCCAGGCGATGGAACGCGGTGTCGCTACCTTGCGCCAGGCCGGCGCGCAGCTGCGCCCCTGCCCGTTGCCGGAGTGGGCCGGCACCGCCTTCGCGATCCACGACATCATCCAGGGCTGGGAAGCGGTGCGTTCGCTGGCGCACGAGATGGACACGGCCGCCGACCGGCTTTCCGCGCTGCTGCGCGAGTACCTCTCCGGCGCGCTGAAGATCACCGACGCCGAGTACGCGGCCGCGCAACGCCGCTCGGCCCAGGTCCAGGCCGCGGCGCGCGGCTGGTTCGACGGCATCGACGTGCTGCTCACGCCCGGCGCGCCGGACGAGCCGCCCCAAGGCTACGGCAGCACCGGCGTGTCCACCTTCAACCGCGCCTGGACGCTGCTGGGCACGCCCTGCGTCGGCGTGCCGGGCGCGGTCGGTGTGAACGGCCGGCCGATGGGCCTGCAGCTGATCGCGCGGCCGGGCGAGGATGCGCTGTGCCTGGCAGCGGGGGCCATGCTGGAGGCGGCGCTGCGGGGTTGACCGAAACGGCCGGCGTTCGCGTCAGGCCAGGGGCATCGGCAGCAGCAGGCTGGAACCATGCCTGGGCGCAGCCGGCCAATGCTGGCAGTCCGGATCGGCGGGCCCGTGCTCGAGGCACCAGCACGCCGCCGACAACCAGCCGCCGTGGCCGACCGCGACCCGGGCGCCGCGAGCTGACCACGCCGCCATGCGGCCCATCAGCTCGGCGACGCTCTCGCCGTTGCCGGGACGGTAGTGCAGGAAATCGCGGCACCATGCATCCAGCTCGGCCACCGGGATGGCGCTCCAGGGCCGTCCGTCCCAGTCGCCGAAGTCCAGTTCGGACAGGGCCGGATCGACCACATGGCGCCAGCCCCAGCGGGCCAGCCAGCGGCCGACGTCGGCGCTGCGCCGCAAGGGCGAGGTGACGACGATCTTCGGCAGTCGCCGCCGCCGCGCCACCTGCTGGATGCGGCGGGCCAGCCGCTTGGCCTGACGCCGCGCCACGGGCAGGTCGGTGCGGCCGATGCAGCGGCCGACCGCGCCGGTTGCGCGTGGATGACGCCACACGAACAGCATGTCGTTCACCACGCGGCCGCCAGCGCCAGCAGCACCGCCACTTCGCACAGCTGTTCGGTGGCACCCAGCGTGTCGCCGGTGTAGCCGCCCAGCCGCCTGTCCAGCCAGCGGCGCATCGCCGGCACGACCGCCGCCGCCGCTATCGCTGCCGCCGCGGCATGTCCGGCGGGCCCCCAGGCCCAGACCAGCGCCAGCGGCACGCCACACCAGCCGGCGGCGACCACGGCGTCCCGGCGTGCCACCGCGCGGGCCAGCGGCTTGGCCTTGGCATGTTCGGCGTCGCCCGCATACGGCAGCAGCACCATCAGCGCGACGGCGGCGGCGCGCGCCAGCACGTGGCTTGCCACCAGCGCTGCCGCCGCGAACTGCCAGCCGTGCGCGAGCAGCGCCGCCAGCAGCGCCGTGCGCAGGCCCAGCACCAGGATCAGCGCGGTGGCGCCGTAGCTGCCGATGCGCGAATCCTTCATGATGGCCAGCGCCTGGACCCGGCCCGCGGTGCCCAGCAGCGCGTCGAAGGCATCCGCGAGTCCGTCCTCATGGAACGCTGCCGTGAGCCATGCGGTGGCGGCCACCGCCAGCACGGCGGCCACGCCCGGCGGCCAGAGCGCCTGCGCCGCCCACAGCACGACCGCCCCGGCCGCGCCGATCACCGCGCCGGCAAGCGGGAAGTGCCGCACGCAGGTGTTCAGCCAGTGTGGCTCGAAGCCGGTCCAGCGCGGCGCCGGGATCCGGCTGAGGAATTGCAGCGCCACGAAGAACAGCCGCAGCTCGTGCGCGAGCGCTCGCATGCCGGCCTCAGTCGCCGCGCGTGCTGACACCGGCCGATTCGAAGCTGGCCATCTCCGCCAGCAGCCGGCAGGCGGCGGGCAGCAGCGGCCACGCCAGTGCCGCGCCGGAGCCTTCGCCCAGGCGCAGGCCCAGGTCGAGCAGGGACCGCGCCCCCAGGTGCCGCAGCCAGCGCTCATGCCCGCTCTCGGCCGAGCAGTGCGAGAACACGCAGCGCTGCAGCACCGCCGGCGCCAGGGCCGCTGCGACCGCCACGGCCGCGGTGGTGATGAAGCCGTCGACCACGATCACGCGGCGCTCGCCGGCGGCCTGCAGCACCGCGCCCGCCATCGTGGCGATCTCCAGTCCGCCCAGGGCGGCCAGCGCGTCCAGCGGCGCGACCGCGCCGGCGTGGCGGTCCAGGGTCTGCTGCAGCACTGCCAGCTTGCGTGCCAGCCCGTCGTCATCCAGGCCGGTGCCGCGACCGACGCAGTCGGCCAGGGGATGGCCCGTCAGCCGCGCCATCAGCAGGGCGGCTGCGGAGGTGTTGGCGATGCCCATCTCGCCCAGCAGCAGTGCGTTGCCGGGCAGGCTTGCCACGATGCGGCGGCCGTTCGTGATCGCCTGATCGCACTGTCGCGCGCTCATGGCCGGACCACGACTCGCGTCCGCGGTCCCGTGCTCGGCCCCGGGAACCTTCGCGCCGAGCAGGCCGGGCTGCGGCTCGAAGTCGTGCGCCACGCCGCAGTCCACCACGGTGAGCGCGATGTCGTGCTGTCGCGCCAACACCGACACCGCGGCGCCGCCGGCCAGGAAATTGGCCACCATCTGCCGCGTGACTTCGGGCGGGAACGCGGAGACCCCCCGGGCCGCGATGCCGTGGTCGGCGGCGAATACCACCAGTTGCGGCGCCTCGAGCAGCGGACGTCGCCGGCGCTGGATCAGCGCCAATTGCAGCGCCAGGCTCTCCAGCCGCCCGAGCGAACCCTGCGGCTTGGTCTTGTGGTCAAGGTCGTGCTGCACCTGAGCGGCCAGCGCAGCGTCGTGCAGATCGGAGATGTCCGGCGCGTCGGCCGGAGTGATGGTCATGGTCATGGTCGTGGTTGCGGTGGTTGCGGTGGTGACGGTTCACGGCAGCAGCGAGTGCAGCGCGCCGGGGTCGATGTGGTCCTGCAGCAGGTCTGCCAGCCGGTCCAGGCTGGCGTCCAGCGTCGGCACGGCGGCGCCAAAGAGCGCGCGCATGACGGCCGGCGCTTCGAACAGGCCGTGCGCGTAGACGCCGAGCACGCTGCCGGCCTGCCAGCCGATGGCGGCGCCGTTGTCGGCGTGCAGTACCGCCTCGGCCGAGGCGGGTGCGATGCTGCTGCCGTTGCGGATCTCGTACGCCGGCACGCGCAAGCCGGACAGTGCATCCCAGGGTGGCCGCAGCGCGCCGAAGCGCACCGGGGCCGCGATCAGCCGCTTCGGGTGCGCATACCGGGTGGCCAGGGGCAGCAGCCCCAAGCCGCGCAGCGGACCGTGGGCATGGCCATCAACGCCCTGGGGATCGTCCAGGACCCGGCCCAGCAACTGCAGGCCGCCGCACACGCCCAGCACGCGCCGGCCGGCGCGCGCGTGCTGCAGGATGGCCCGGTCCAGTCCGTGGGCGCGCAGCCACGCCAGGTCGCCGCTGACCTGCTTGGAGCCAGGGAGGATCAGCCAGTCCGCGTCATCGAGCTCCCCGGCCGTGCGTGCCCAGCGCAGGCTGCAGGCATGCGCGAGCGGCTGGAATTCGTCCACGTTGCTGACGTGCGGGCCGGCGACGATGACCACGCGCGGCCCGTCGGCGATCGCCGGCGCGGCATAGACACCGTCCTCCTCGGGCAAGCCGTGATCGCGCCGCATGGGCAGCACGCCCAGTACCGGCACGCCCGTGAGTTGCTGCAGGCGCTGGGGGCCGGGCGCCAGCAG